>Ga0335069_10000092_pt1 | contig 154796 bp, 117 predicted proteins | sample Lox_Sample_11_FD_206714 | JGI IMG/M metagenome (GOLD analysis project Ga0335069, IMG submission 206714) | Soil microbial communities from Loxahatchee National Wildlife Refuge, Florida, United States - Lox_Sample_1.1 | ecosystem: Environmental > Terrestrial > Soil > Wetlands | place: USA... | reverse complement strand
CGCCGCTGTGGCTCCCACGTCGACCCGGCCGTTGCCACTTGGCGCTGCCTTGACCTCGGCTCGCTTCATCGCCAATACTTCCCCCGTTACCCCAAGGGGGGTCACGTTCTACCCATCGATCCCTGAAGGTGTACACGGCGGGGTGAGAACACGAATGGCACAAAGAAGGAACGGAGGCGGAGAGCGGAAGGAGCCAGAATTCAGGAGCCGGGAGCCAGAAGCAGTTGGTTGGCAATACATGAGTAGACAGCTAGTGCAACGACGCGGTTCATTTGACGGTCGCCCCCTCACCCTGACCCTTTGCCGCCGCAGCACGACAGGCGGCGTCTCGTCGGACTCGGCTCCCCCCGGAGGGGCGAGGGGATTGGTTTTCGTCGCGTCGCAGTTCTTCCCGGTGGCGCATTGTCACTCCTCAAATCAAGTGTGTCGTAGTACTAGTCGGGGGCCGGAGTTTGCATTAGGGCTAGTGGACGCACGCCAAGACAGATCGGTCATAACATCCGCCAAATTGGAGTGATAATGACGATATTTCTGATATTGAATTGCCGCGTATTATGGTGTAATTTTTTGGTGGAACGTTCCTTACGCACATATAGCCAGATGGGGTGGTGCGCCAAAAGATGCGCCAAAAGATGCGCCAAATCGAGGCAACAATGAGAAAAGTCTACGAAGTGTACGATCACGAGGCGGCGATGGAGCCAATGTTCCCGATTGACACGCGGGAGCATCGGGAATCTTGCGGAAAGCTGGTACAGAGTTCCGCAAGGCTCGGCGGTGCGTTGCACCCGGTCACACAACGAAGCGTCATGGAAGTGGTGCGACACATGAACAGCTACTATTCGAATCTGATCGAAGGGCATAATACGCACCCTGTCGACATCGAGAGGGCGCTGCGAAAAGACTATGCAAAGGACCCCGCGAAACGAGCGCGGCAACTTGAAAGTCAGGCGCACATTGAAGTTCAGAGGCTGATCGAAGGGCGCCTTGCTCGGGAAGATGTGTCCATTTGCTCCCGAGCATTCCTGTGTTGGATTCACAAGGAGTTTTACGACCGGCTGCCGGACGAGTTTTGCAATGTTACAACGAGGAGCGGGAAGACGGAGCGCGTGGAACCGGGGCAGATTCGGACTTGCGAAGTTGAGGTGGGGAGGCATGTGGCCCCCGCGTCTCGCGTGTTGGGAAAACTCCTGAGCCGATTCGAAGCGGCCTACGATCCGTCGGCCCAAGATCCGCTCGGGCGGGTGATCGCTGCGGCAGCCTCGCATCACCGGCTGGCCTGGATCCATCCGTTTTTGGACGGCAACGGTCGAGTGGTGCGGCTGTTTACGCACGCCTACTTCATCAAGGCCGGCCTGGAAGGCCACGGGCTTTGGACCGTGTCACGGGGTTTCGCAAGGCGGCGGGATGAGTACATTGCGGCACTTGCAGGCGCCGATCGACAGCGGGAAAACGACTTGGATGGTCGGGGAAATCTGTCGGCGCGGGGGTTGGATGGGTTTTGTAGATTCTTCCTCGACGTGGCGATTGATCAGGTTGAGTTCATGAGCAGCCTTCTCGAGCTGGATACGATCTTGAGACGAATCTCGAATTATGCCGAACGGCGGGCAATTGAGGAGAGGGTACAACTCGAAGCGAAACATATCCTGACAGAAACGTTTTTGCGTGGCGAGATTTCCAGGGGTGACGCCGCGCGGGTTACGGGGAAGCCGGTGCGGACAGGCCAGCGGATTTTGAGGGAACTTCTCGACGCTGGTCTTGTCGCTTCCGATACGGCAAAGGGAGCGATCCGGATCGCATTTCCGGTGAAATGCGTAGGATACTACTTCCCGCGTCTGTACCCTGAGGGCGTCGAATTAGATTCGATGGGTGCGCATTGAATGGTGCCCAAGCACTCCGGCGGAGAAGATGGCGCGGAGATACGGAATCAACAAAATGGAAGTCCATTCCACTTTGATCGCTTATTGCGGGATGCGGATGCGGTAGTAGGCGTTGGGGAAATTGGTGACGGCACCGGCGTCGAGGAAGTTGGTGGCGTTGCCGGTGGTGCCATCGACCTCGAAGACGTCGGTGAAATTGGTGTTGAAGGAGCCGTCGGGGTTGCCCAGGGAGCGCTGGAGGACGTTGGTGAAGCAGATGCCGCCGGTGATCCAGTCGATGCGGATATCGCTGCCCTGCTGGGTGATCGAGTCAACCTGCCAGGGGGCGGTCAGGTTGCCGAGGACGACGGTTACGGAGCCGGTCATGGTGCCGATCAATGGCGCGACCATGCGGCAGCCCGTGCTTTGGGAGTGGACGGTGCAGTAGTAGTTGTAGACGCCGAGATGGGTGAACGTGTGGCTGAAGTTGGTCGCCGAGCCAAATGTCTGCTGGCCCGAGTCCCAGCTTTCGAGCTGGCCGGGCGCGGCGGTGGTGCTGTGATGGCCGTTGGTCCAGACCCAGGTGACGGTGTCGCCGAGGTTGATGACGGGATCGATGTGCGTGTTCGGGAGCGCGCCGAAATTGAAGTTGAAGATGTAGATGGTGTTGGTGGCGGCGCGGGCGGTGCCGGCGCAGCAGAATGCGAAACAGACGAGAGCGAGGATGGATCTTAGCGTAATGGTCTTCATTATGTTCTCCGCAACATGTTGGTGACCCGAGCGTTGACACGCGACCGGCACCTCGCCAAAGCGCCTCGCGATGTCTTGAATCCAGAAATGGGATGAATGCGCGGGCGGTTTGTTCCGGGGGAAAAGGGAGGAGTGCCGAACTGCCTGAGTGCTGGAGCGCCCGGGTGCCGAGGAGCGCGTGGGTCAGACTCCTACAGGGTTTCTTCCTAGGGTTTATTGGGTGGCGATCCTGTTGACGACCCGCAGTGGCGCACTTAGATTTTCTTGTTTCCGAATGCAGAAGACGAGAAAGGGGGATGTTATGAAGCATCTCGATCGGTGTGGAGGATTGTTGTTGTCGCTGGCGTGCGCCGTGGTGGTCGGGATGGCGGGTTGCGTGTATGAGGGTCCGCCACCGCCACCACCGCCGCCCGGGCCGCCGGTGGTTGGGTATGACTATTATTATTACCCTGATGAGGAGGTGTATTTCTATCCGGCGACGGGGATTTATTTCTGGTTTGGCGGAGGCGGCTGGCATTCGGGGCGGCACTTGCCGGGTGGGTACAGGCTGCATGAGGAGGCTCGGGTCAACCTGCACATGAATACGTCGCGGCCATACGAGCAGCACGAGCAGATTCGCGCGCGCTACCCCGGACATGGCGGCGGCGGGCCGCGGCCGGAGGGCGGAGAACATCACTGATGGCGCCGAAGTGTCTGAGTGCCCAAGTGTCGAAGTGCCGGGTCCCCTCTGATTTTCTCCCGGGGGGGACGGGGAACAAGGACGGGGGTAGCGACATCTCACGGATAACCGGTTGCGGGTCGGCGTTGCTCGCCCGGGCCGCGAGTAGCCGAGCAGCTAGGCGTTGGCCGCTGGGGCGGGGTCGATCCGCACTGCCGGTTCCTACCCGTAGTCAGCGCGAGGCGCTTCGCCAACCCGGAGCGCCTCGTTTCTTATCGTGCACTCTTCGACCTCGCTCAGGGCAAGCCCCTCGACGGACTCGGGGCGAGCCTTGGCAGGAAGAGGACCGGAGAATCCTACGGCGTGATGGCGAAGCGGTAGAAGCCCTGAGGCTGGGAGGCGCCGCCGAAGTTGGTCAGGGACAGCGGCCCGCCAATGCTGTTGGTCAGGGACGCGCCGGCGATGTTGGTCCAGTTGGTCAGGGTCAACGAGGCGATCGATTGCAGTTGATAGGTCTCGCCCGCGACGGACGGGATTGTCAAGATGAGATTGGCGCCCTGCACTTGAAGTTTACTGACCTGGTTGGCCGGCGGAATGAGGGAGACCCAGAGCCGGAAGACACTGCCGTTGGGGCTCGATCCTGACCCGGACCCCAGGGTCGTGCCGTAGAAACCGCCGTCAACGCCCTGCACCAGCCCGGCGTACGGATTGGCTCCGTCAAGACCGTTGCTGAACGACGCGAGAGTGGTCAGCGTGCCAGCCGGGGTGATGCGGAACACCGTGCCGTAGGGGCTGGGTCCGGAGCCGGAGCCGGAGGTGGTGCCGTAGAAATTGCCATCGCTGCCCTGCACCAGCGCGGCGTAGGGAGCCGCACCATCCAGGCAACCCTGGAACGCGCAGAGGTTGCTCAGGGTGCCGGTCGGCGTGATGCGGAACACGGTGCCGTTGCCATTGGCTCCTCCGACAGACGTCATGCCGTACAGGTTGCCATCGCCGCCCCAAGCCAATCCGGCATTCGGGTTGCCGCCGTCCAGACCGCCACTGAAGGACCACAGGTTCGTGAGGGTGCCGCTCGGCGTGATGCGGTAGATGATGCCATTGCCGCTGGCGCCTCCGGCTGAGGTGGTGCCGTAGAAGTTGCCGTCGACACCTTGCACCAGGCCGCCGTAGGGAGCGGATCCATCCGAGCCGCCGGCGAACGGGCGGAGTGTGGTGAGGGTGCCGCTGGTGGTGATGCGATAGACCGTGCCATTGCCGCTGGTTCCTCCGGCGGACGTGGTACCGTAGAGGTTGCCGTCGATCCCCTGCACCAGGCCGCCATAGGGAGCGGCTCCGTCCGACCCGCCGCTGAACGACCGGAGAGTTGTGAGGGTGCCTCGCGACGTGATGCGGAACACCGTGCCGTTGGGGCTGGCCCCGGAGCCGGAGCCGGAGGTTGTGCCATAGAAATTGCCGTCGCCGGCCTGCACCAGTGGCGCGTAGGGATTGGCTCCGTCGGTGCCATTGGCGAAGGACCACAGGCTGGTCAACACACCGGCCGGAGTGATGCGGATGACAGCGCCGTAGCCGTTGGCTCCGCCATAGGCGGCGGTGCCGTAGAAGCAAGAATCGGTGGCCTGGATCAAGTTTGCCAGCATCGGGTTGGCTCCGTCGGCGCCGCCAGTGAACGTCCAGAGGTTCGTCAGGGCGGCGGCACCCGAGTTGCCCATGGCCGCAAAACTGGCGACCAGGGTTTCGCTGGCGATCGGGGTGAAGGAATAACACAGCGACGTGCTGACGGCGGTACCGTTGACGGTCCAGTTGACGAAGTTGTAGCAGCTGCTCGGAGTGGCGCACACGGTGACATTTGAGCCGCAGGGGTAGATTCCCCCGCCGCTGGTTATGCCGCCGACGGCAGGTGAGTTGCTCGTACCAATCGTATAGGGACCGAGGAGGCTGAAGTGGGCCACCAGGCTCTGGTTGCTGTACACCGTGAATGAGTAACAGGCCGTGGCGCTCAGCACATGGCCGCCGCTATCCGTCCAGTTCACGAACTGATAGCAGGCGGCGGGCGTCGCGCAGACCGTCGCGTTGGAGCCACAGCCGTATGTGCCGCCGCCGCTGGTTGTGCCACCCGCCGTGGGGGAACTGCTGGTGGCGATGGTGGAGGGACCGGCCGCGCTGAAGTTGGCCACGACGCTTTGGTTGCTGGCTACGGTGAACGTATAGCAGGCCGCAGTGCTCAGCACGTGGCCGCCGCTGTCCGTCCAGTTCACGAACTGATAACAAGCGGCGGGCGTCGCGCACACGGTCGCGTTGGAGCCACAGCCGTACGTGCCGCCGCCGCTGGTTGTGCCCGTGCCGGGAGGCAGGCTGCTGGTGGCGATGGTGTAGGTAGAGGTGCAGCCGGTGCTGACCGTGACACTGACCGTGATGGACTGCGAATTGAACGCATTCGTCGAGCTGACGGTAAGGGCGGCATTATAGGAGCCGATCGCCAGACCCGCCGTGTGGAATGCGGCGAGATGGGTGTTGGTGGCGCCGGTGCTCGTGCCGTTGGTCGGGCTGACCGACAGCCAGGACGCGTTGGTCGAGATCGTGTAATTCAACGTGCCGCTGCCCGAATTCCACACCAGAAAGTTCTGGTTGGTGCCGTTCTGTCCCTGGGCGATGGTCTGGGAGAGGCTGGTCGGGCTGGCGGAGACCTTGGGCGGGGACGTGTAGGTGACGTTCAGGTATTCCCAGTAGTAGCTCTGATACGTTCCGCCAGAATTAAACGTGCAATTATAGTTGTTGGTCATGCACACGTGGAAGATGCCGTTCGGGCGGTTGGGAGTTGTCCCCCAACTGTTGACCAGGATCCAGTACGGGTCGTTCGGATTGGTATCGTTGTAGCCGACGCACAGCACCTCGTGACCGCCGCCGTTGTCCTGGTCGTATGTTTGTCCGCAGGCAAAGTCGAAATTGATGGTCGTGCTTTCCGGTTGGTTGTCCCAAAAACTGTCGAACGTGTCCCAATCACTCTGGGTTGACAGGAAAAAGGCGAAGGCGACCGGTTTGTTCTGGTTGAGGATGGCTTTGATGTTGGCGATGGCTTGGGCCTGGCTGACGCCGTAGGTGGTGATGCTGTTGGCGGTGATGGACTGGATTGGATAATTGGGCGTCGCCGTGATGCTGGAGCAGGCGGTGCTGCAGTCGCCATTGATATCCTGCCAGTTGGCGCCGGGGTTGGACCACGGAACGGCGCGCTGGTAGCCGGAGGCGCTGTAGAACATGGCCACGTCGCTGAGCCAGCCGCCATCGCAGCACGCCACGCCGTTGATCGGGGGTTCGCACGAGTTGGCCTCCTGGACCGAGAGACGGTCGAAGATCCCATTCTGGACATCCAGCAGGATCTCCATGCATCCCGTGCCGGCCCAGCACCAGCAATCGCCGCAATAGCCCTGGTTGCGCTGCGACGGCACGTAATCCAGATAGGAGAGCAAACTGAGCGTGCCGCCCGGCGCGAGCAGTGCCTCCTGGGCGGCCATGGGCGGCTTCGGCATGGCCTCGTGGGCCTGGAACCATTTGAGCATCGTGGCACGGTCCGGATGCATAATGGTATGCGTAGGCGAGGTCGCCTGATCGGTTGCGGTCGCGCCGCTGGCCGGGTCCGCGGCAAGGCTGACGACTGGAAGAGCGAGCACGGCGGCAATCAGGAAGATGAGGACGCGGGAGGAGAATCGGTCCAGGCCAACAGCGGTGATGTGGGAACGGATGGCGTGTCCATTGGCGGCGTGCGATTCGCGCATAGTCTTCCTCGTCTTCCGCTAGCCTCGCGCAGACAGGACGCGGCACAACTTCGGGCCGTAGATGACAGGCCCGCAAACGGGGTGGTCCGGTGATTTATAGCGCCGCGGCGCCGGGAAAAGCAAGCCCGGAATTGTCGCGAGTGGGGCGTGAACGAGTGCCGAGGTGCCTACCCCGATAAGAAATCGGGGCAGGCGTGGGGATGAGGATCGTCCGTCGCCAAGGCTTCGGCGGACAAGCGAAGGCCGAGGGCGGCGGGGGAAATGTTGCGAGGTTGGGGCACCACAATTTCCTTTTTGGCCTTCAGTTGAGGAGGTGTTTGAGTATTCGCGTCACTTCCAAGACCAGGCTGCTCATCTTCTTGATGTCGACCCCTAGTTTCCCCTCTGTGCATGCTTGGGCCATCTCATTCAATGGGTTGACAAGCCGCTGAAGCTCTTGCTTAAGTATTCTCTCCTCGCGTACGAGTGCCTCACAAGTTTGTTGCCGCCCATCGTAGGGGCGGCAAGGTGGGGAGTCCGCCAAAGGCGGGTAAACACGCCTCGTTGAGGTCCGAGAAGGACTCGTGAGCGGGCCGTGGCGACAGCGGGGACGGAGAGGGGCGGGCGGTTGGGGCCTACTTCACGGAGGGGGATGTTACGGTTTCGAATGGCCCGGGGCGGCGGTGGTGTGATGGGTGTGGGTTGTCAAGAATTATATGAGATTGAGGGGGGGGTGTAGCCAGTCGACCGCAGATGGCCCGGGGGTGGGGTTGGGGAATGGAGTAGAATGTAGGAGAAGGGAGAGAGGTCAGTGGCCGTAGAGGTCGTTGAGGAGGGCGGCGAGGCGGTAGCCGGCGAGGACGATGCGGCGGCGCGCGGTGTCGGTGCCGGCTTTGACGTAGGCTTCGGTGAGGGAGACGTTTTTGGCGCCGTAGGGCGCGCCGAGTGTGCCGTAGACCTGGGAGCAGGCGACGGCGTGGGATTCGTTGACCCATTTCATGACGTTGAAACTCAGGTCGGCATCGGCGGCGGGCGCGTCGGGCGCGAGGCGGGTCATCCATTCTTTCAATTCGGGAGCGCCGGGGGCGAGGGCTTCGTCGAGGCGGGGGGATGCCTTGACGGTACCGGCTTCGTAGTAGCGGCGGTAGGCTTCATCCCAGAAGGTGTGGAGGTTGGCCGGCCAGGGCGTGTCGACGAAGTTGGTGAGGCTGAGGCCATTGCCGCCAGCGTCGTCCTTGTATTCGCCCGGCGGCGGATTCGGATTGGGGTTGTAACGGCCGGTGGTGTGGAGCGGCTGATGGATGTCGCCGACGAAATGCATGACGAGGGCGAGCGCGACGGATTCATTCGGGACCAGCTTGTTAAACTGCTTCGTCTTGATCAGGTTGACGCAGTATGGCAACGCGACCACGACGTTGCCGTTCGTTTTCGACAACTCGGGCGGATTGGCGAGCACGTCGGGGTCGTTGGTGAGGCAGCCGATGTCGATATAGTGCCAGGTGCGGTACCAGCCGCGGAACGGGGTGTCGGCATCGCGGGCCTTGATGTCGTCGGCCCAGCAGCAGATGTTGACGGCGTTGTAGGGGACGCCGTCCTTCTGGATCTGGGCGGCCAGCTCGGTGACGCGCGCTTTGGCTTTGTCGTTGAGCCGGTCGTAGGCGATTTGGCCGACCAGCATGTGCCCGGTGCCGTCCCAAGCGCGGCCGCTAAGCGTCGCGGCCATGAGCATGGTAAACGCAACCACGATGCGGGACAATCTCTTGACTTTCATCGGTCTCTCCTCTGTCGGTGATCAGTTCGAAGCCACCAAATGGATGACGTCAGTATGGCGCACCACCAGTGCCCGGTGCAAGCGCAGAGATGCTCCATCTAAAGCTTTGCTTTTTGTGGCTGCGTGTGTATACTACCCGACAGATTGCCATGTCGATGGCGGCAATCTACAAGGAGGAGGAACGATGAGAGTATTGAAGTTCTGCAGTATTATTGTCGCTTTGGTGGCGGTGGGGATTTGTCCGTCATTGAGCGGTGGGGAAAAAACGCTCGATGATCAGGCCAAGGACGCCATTCTGCTTTTCAAGAGCGACAGCACGAATGTCGCCAAGCTTTTCGATACCGCATACGGCTACGCGGTGCTTCCCAGCGTCGGCAAAGGCGCGGTGGGCATCGGCGCAGCGGCAGGCGACGGCCAGGTCTACGAGCAGGGACGGTTGATCGGCACGTGCCGAATGACCCAGGTGACGATTGGCGCGCAGTTGGGCGGACAGGCTTACGCAGAGGTGATCTTCTTCGAGACCAAGGGCGCACTGGACGGCTTCAAGGCCAATGAATGGGCCATGAGCGCTGGAATGAATGCCGTGGCGGCTGCCGAAAGCGCATCCGCCGATGCAAAGTACAAGAACGGCGTGCTGGTGTACACCATCGCCAAGAGCGGCCTGATGTTCGAGGCCAGCGTGGGCGGTCAAAAATTCCGCTTCACGCCTCTCGCCACCCGATAACTGACGGGCCGATACACCGGGCCGTGATCATCGGTTGCGTGCCGGGGGATACGTGACAGCGCGTCTTCACCGGACGAGAGTGTTGTCGAATCCGTTCTTTCCGAAGGGCGCGGGCTGTGAAATAATGCGCCCTCGGAATGGCGGACATCATCCTCACCAGCCTGAACGCGAGATACGCGCACTGCGCGTTCGGGCTGCGATACCTGATGGCCAACCTGGGTGAATTGCAGCCGCGCGCGCGAATCCTCGAGTTCGACATCAACCAGCGGCCTCTCGATATCGTCGAAACCATCCTGCGCCACCAACCGCGCATTGTCGGCATCGGCGTCTATATCTGGAACGCGACGCAATCGCTGCAGTTGGTCGCGGACCTGAAACGGTTGCGCCCTGATCTGACCGTCATCCTCGGCGGGCCGGAAGTCAGCTACGAGTGTGACCAGCAGGAGATCGTCCGTCTGGCGGATTATGTCATCACCGGTGAAGGGGACCGGGCATTTGCCGAGATCTGTGGACAAATCCTCCATGGCGATCCTCCCAAACTCAAAATCATCCCGGCTCCCCTGCCCGATTTCGACCGGCTCGTGCTGCCGTACGATCTCTACACGGACGCGGACATCGCTCACCGCGTGATCTACGTGGAGGCCTCACGCGGGTGTCCGTACGAATGCGAGTTCTGCCTGTCGTCGCTCGATGTTCCCGTGCGCAACGCGCCGCTGGACGCTTTTCTCGCCGCAATGCAACGCCTGCTCGACCGCGGCGTGCGCCAGTTCAAGTTCGTGGACCGCACGTTCAACCTGAATCTCAACGTCAGCTCTGCCATCCTGCGGTTCTTTCTCGAGCGCTACCGGCCCGGATTGTTCGTGCATTTTGAACTGATCCCGGACCGCCTGCCGCCGACGTTGCGGGAACTGATCAGGGAGTTTCCACCCGGCGCGCTCCAGTTCGAGGTCGGCATCCAGACGTTCAATGAAGAAGTCGCTACACGCATCAGCCGCCGGCAAGACAACGCCAAGGCCGAGGAAAACCTGCGGTGGTTGCGCCAAGAAACGGGCGTCCATGTGCACGCGGACTTGATTGTGGGACTGCCCGGCGAGGATCTCACGAGCTTCGCGGCAGGATTCGACCGGCTGGTCGGGCTCGGTCCCCAGGAGATACAGGTCGGCTTGCTCAAACGGCTGCGGGGCACCCCGATTGTCCGTCACGACCGCGAGTGGGAGATGGTCTACAGCCCGCATCCCCCGTACGAAATCCTGCAGACGAGACTCATCGACTTCTTCGCGATGCAAACGCTCCGGCGGTTCACGCGATACTGGGACTTGATTGCCAACAGCGGCAATTTCGTCGACACGACTCCCCTGCTCTGGCGCGATGGCTCAGCGTTCCATGGTTTTCTGGGGTTCTCGGATTGGCTGTACGCGCAGACGCGTCAAACGCACGGCATCGCCTCATCGCGGTTGCGGGAACTCGTTGCTGCGTACCTGGCTGAAGAAACGGGGTTGCCCCGGCGGAAAGTTGACAGTGTCCTGCACCGCGATGCGCAGCGCGCGCGCGCCGTCGCCAGACACGTTGCTCCGCCCCGGCAGGCCCGGCACCTGGCGGGGCTGCGTCAGCCAGGGCCGCCGCCGAAGGTGGTTGCAACGGTGATCCGGAAGCCGGAGATGTGAACGGTGCCCGGCGTCAGCCTCAGGGCGCCGGTGCTGCGGAAGTCAAGGCGTCTTCAAAAGCCAACCCGTCGCCGTTGTCGAGGGCTAGCTGGAGGCGCCGGACATCGGGGATGTTCTTGATTTCCTCCAGGACGCTGGCCGGCGTGGCGCCATCAATATCGGGGGCGATGTGAGGAAGCCGCGTCAGAGAGCCGCCGAGCGACACGACGCAATCCGAGGTGCTTAGGGAGACCTTCCCCAGATCGATCCAGTGGCGGACCAATACCCGCCGCACGCGGCAGTTGATGTCCAGGTCAATTTTCCTGTCGAATTCCATTGGCTGTCACCTCACTGCCGCCGATGAGCGCTTCGACCTTTTCAAACAGGGCCGGCACCGTAAACGGCTTGTACAGAATGTCCGTGCGCCCGAGGGAGAATTGCTCAATCCACAACCCGGCAAACGCCGGCGACACCGGCGAAAACAGACGCGCAAACCCGCTGATGAACAGCACGGGCAACTCGTGCGACGGCGCGATTTCGCCGTACAAGTCGAAACCGTCTTTGCGGGGCATTTGGAGATCCAGCAGAACCAGATCAAACGGCTGACTGCGAAGCAGCGGAATCACGTTATCCACCTGGCTGGTCGTGACGACTTCGTAGCCCTTCGCACCCAGTGCGTCAACGAAGGTCTGGAGAACCCCGGGGTCGTCGTCCACAGCCAGCACGCGTTTCATACGGGCCTTCGCATTGCAAGAATCGGGCCAAGTCACGACAGCAGCAAATCCCCCTTTCGCGGAAGCGGAAGTGCTGACAGAAACGTTTGCCTCTACGGAATCAGCCGCGCGCGGTAGTATCTGGCCACCCCATTCGTCGCCGCGCCCACATCCAGGTAGTTCGCAATCGTGCCGAGACTCGGATTGTTCGTGATGACAAAAATGTCACTGAACCCGTTCGCATTGTAGCTCCCGTCAGCCCCGACGGTCGCGACCTGCAGCGTGTTGCTCGCCCCCGGCCCCATCATCCATGTGACGAGCATATCGTTGCTCTGCCGCGTGATGGAAGTGATGCGAAACAGGTTCGGGTCGACGACCATGTTGCTGACGATCAGTGTACCCCCCGTGTGAATGAACTGCGCACACGGATTCGTAATCACCAACGTGTCGGCCCGCAGCACACCACTATTGACGATCAACGTTCCGCGAGAAATATCCAAAACTCCCGTGCCGCTGTTGTTTGTAACGGTAATGGTCCCGCTGTCCAACTCCAGCACGTTGTTACACATTGTCGATGCGCCCCCGAGAATAACATTCGTCGCCGAAACTGAGCCCCCGGAGACCGTCACCGAATTGCTCACACCATCATGCCCCACATACAAATCCCCGTTTTGCCAGGTCCCCCCGTTCACCACGCGAATCGTATTATTGCTGTCCGTTATGTATTGGCCCAGATACGCGCTGCCATCGACCACCAATCCGCCGTTGCTAATCACCATGGCGCCATAGTAGGGGAAAACCAGCGTGCCCGAGACGCTCCAGACCGAGCCGGGGTCGCTCACCTGCGCCCAAAACAACGTTCCTCTTCCGCTGATAACTTGACTTCCGTTACTCACGATCAAGTTGCCCGAGATGAAGGTGTTGCTGAACACCGAGCCTGCCCCGCTGACCACAACCGCGTTGCCGGACGCCATCGCGCTCACTGCCCAGGAGCCACCCAGCACTTGCCCACCATCGCTTATCACCAACCGATTGTTCCGACCGTAGTAACCAACCGACACAGACGCCGTATTGCTCCAAACCGACCCGGCCCCTGTGACCAGCACGGTGTTGTTGCTGCCAAAATCTGAGCCAATGCCGGAGCCGGTGCTGATGACTTGGCCCCCGTTACTGACCACCAGACTGTTGCCCCTCCCCTCCTCGCCGATGGTCAGGCACGAGTTGCTCCAGACGGCGCCCGGATCGCTAACAAGTACCGTGTTGTTGCTGGTGCCGTAGTTTATCCCCACATCGCCACAGTTATCGCCAAGCACACCCCTGTCGCGAATCAGCAACACATCCCGAATGCCGCCGACGTGATAATCGCCCGTCCAGTTGCTGACCACCCCGCTGATGATGTTGGTCTGATAATTGACCGTGTACTGGGCGTTCGAACGGTCAGAGATAAACGTGATGGATAGGACCAGTCCCACGAAGAGATAAACGTGTCGCATTCCGTGCATACCGTTTCCTATCGGTCGTCGATGACCCGACCCGCCAGCGGGGAGAAACAAAACCTAGCGCTCAGACGGATGATACTTATTCAAAGGCTACAAGGCAAGCCAAATGGGTCCGATCACGTGCGAAACCAGTGACAAAGTCTGTCCGACTCACCGACCTTTTCGCCCCACCCCTCCAAACACCGGCGACGGTTTCTATCCCCTCGCCCGTTTGCCCACTTTGCCGGCGTACGCGGCTGCTTCGACGGCGCGGGCGACGCGGCGGACGATCTGTTTGTTGAACACGCTCGGGATGATGTATTCCTCGCTGAGTTCGTCGGGCGTGATGCAGCCGGCAATGGCTTTGGCCGCCGCCAGTTTCATTGGCTCCGTGATCGCCGTCGCGCGGGCGTCGAGCGCGCCACGGAAGATTCCGGGAAACGCCAGCACGTTGTTGATCTGGTTCGGGTAATCGCTTCGGCCCGTGGCGATGATCCGCGCGTAACGCTCCGCCTCCTCCGGCATGATCTCGGGCGTGGGATTCGCCAGCGCAAACACGATCGCATCCTTCGCCATCTTCTTCAGCGCTCGGACCGTGAACACGCCGGGACCACTGACGCCGATGAACATGTGCGCGCCCCGCGCCGCGTCCTCGATCGACCCGCTCACATTGCGCGCGTTGGTGTGCTCCGCCAGCCACGTCTTGCTGAAATCCAGGTCGGGAAGCCGCTTCCGGCAGATAATCCCCTTGCGGTCGCAGCAGATGATCTGCCGCGCACCGGCCGCCTGCAGCATCTTCGTGACCGCCACACCCGCCGCGCCCGCGCCCACGATGAGGATCTTGATCTCGCTGATCTTCTTCTTGAGAAGCTTCAGCGCGTTCAGCGCCGCGGCCAGCACCACGACCGCCGTGCCGTGCTGGTCGTCGTGGAACACGGGAATGTCCAGCTCCGCCTTGAGGCGTTCCTCGATTTCGAAACACCGCGGCGCGCTGATGTCTTCGAGATTGATGCCGCCGAACCCGGTGGCAATCCATTTCACCGCCTGGATGATTTCCTCCGTGTCCTGCGTCTGCAGGCAGATCGGGTAGGCATCGATGTCGCCAAATTCCTTGAACAACATCGCCTTGCCTTCCATCACGGGCATCGCCGCCTCGGGCCCGATGTTGCCCAAGCCCAGCACCGCCGAACCGTCGCTGACCACCGCCACCGAGTTGTGCTTGATCGTCAGCGTGCTCGCCTTCCGCCTGTCCTCGGCAATGGCCAGGCACACCCGCGCCACGCCCGGCGTGTACGCCATCGACAACGCATCGCGCGTCGTCAGCGGGATTTTGTTCTGGATGCGAATCTTGCCGCCGAGATGCATCAAGAACACGCGGTCGGAGACATTGATTACGTCGACGCCCTTGATGCATTTGATCGCCTCGATGATCTCCCGCGCGTGCTCGTCGTCGCGGGCGCTCACCGTCAGGTCGCGCACCTTGTACTGCCGCTCCGCGCGCACCACGTCCACCGCGCCGGGGTCGCCCTCGTGTTTCGCGATGACCTGCAGAATCTTCGCGAACATCCCCGTGATGTTCATCAGCCGCAACCGCACTGTGAAACTGTAACTGACGCTCGTTGCCACCTGACCCATGTGCCACACTCCTCCTCGAATCTATTTCTGTTTCCGATGACGCAAATGCTGCCAGCCCAGCCAGCCGATGGCCACGAACGGCAACACCAGCGCCAGCACCACGAACAACACCCCGGCCGCGCCTTCGCCCACGTACCGCTCCAGCACGATGAAACCGACCACGAGCGGCAACACACCATACACCATATAGCGCAGCATCAACCCCCAATGAAACAGTTTCATCGGCGATAAATCATACGGTCGTCACGCCAGCGTTGCACGACAAATGAGTGCGAAATCAGGATCCGGTTGTAGCGGCGGCTCTGCGAGCCGCCGAATTGTTCCGGGAAGAAACCGGCGCTTCATAGAAGCGCCGCTACACCAATCCCAAGACTGTCATTACGGCAGGCGCAGGACGATTTCCTGCCCGTGAAAATCGAGCGCCACGCGCCGGTTCTCGATCGTCACCACGCGCGCGCCCTCGATCACGTCACCTTCCTGGACCGTGACGCCGTTGATCATCGCGTCGCGGCTGTTCGGCGCATAAGTGATTCCTTGCAGCGCGAGCTTGGGGGGCGGAGGCACGGCTGGCTGCTCGGTCTTGATGCGTTCCATGACCTTGGCCACGATTTGCTCCTCGGACGCCTTCGAATCGGTCTGCGCCGGAGCCGGTGTCGACGGTGCCGGTGCTGCGGGCAGGGCGACGGCTGGTTTGGCCGGAGCTTCCACCTTGGGCGCGGGAGGCGTGACCGTCTTCGCCGGCTTTGGTTCGGTAACGGACACCTCGGTCGCCGGCGTCAGACTGTTTCCGACACTCCGGATGCGCGGGACAAGCCACAGAATGAGAACGATAAAGCCCACGAGAATGACCGCCGCGCTCCCTCCCATCACCAGAAGGATCCGTTTCACTCCCTGAGTGTTCGCCGCATCGCTCGGTTGGCACCGCGTCGGCAAGGGAGGCGGCGTTTGTGCTGCCTGATACGCCGCGTCCTGTGTCCGCTTCAGCGCGTCGTTGATCAAACTCATACGGCCACGCCCTCCAACTCTTCAATCGCCAGGTCAACCTCGCGCCTCGTCAGCACGTCGATCTGGCCGACGAATCCCGCCAGGAGCGTCTTGTCGCACACGGTATTGATCAGCCGCGGAATCCCCTGCGAGTATTTGTAGACGAGCCGAATCGCGCCCTCGTCGAACTGCGGCCGGCCGTTGGCGCCCGCCAGTTTCAACCGGTGATTTACGTACCCCGCCGTCTCGTCGAGATCGAGCGGCTTGAGATGGTAGCGAACCGTGATCCGCTGGCGCAACTGCCGCAATGCCGGTTGAAGAAGTTTGTCGCGCAGCTCGGGCTGCCCCATCAACACAATCTGCATCAGCTTTTGCCGGTCGGTTTCCAGATTCGACAGCAACCGCACCTGCTCGAGCAGTTCGTCGCTCAGGTCCTGCGCTTCGTCGATGACCAACACCACGTCGTTGCCCTGATTGACCTCCGCCAGCACGAACTCGTTCAGCCCGTGCAAATACGCCACGCGATCGATCCCGCGTACCTTCAATCCAAATTCCTGGCAGATCGTCTTGATGAGCTGATGCCCCGTCAGACACGGATTGAGGATCAGCGCCGTCTTGTACTTCGGGCCGAGTTGCTCCAGCAGCTTGCGGCAGATTGTCGTCTTGCCGGCGCCGACCTCGCCCGTGAGCTCGATGAAGCCTTTGCGCTCGCGGATGCCGAACAGCAAATGGTTGAACGCCTCCTGATGCTTCGCGCTGAAGAACAAAAAGCGCGGATCGGGCGTGATGTTAAATGGTGCCTCCCGCAAATTGTAATGCTGCAGGTACAATTATGTAATCCCCCAATTCACTGCCATCCTCACCAAAATCAAGCACATCGCGTGCCCCGGAAGGCCGCGCAACCCGTTGCCATGCAAGTCAGCGGCAGTATCTAGCCGCTTGCCATTTTTGTTTGCGAGACGGCTTCATCCGCGTAGAGTACGGGCGAAAGACTATGAAAGATCCCCGTCTCGAAAAGCTGGCCCGGCTCCTCACCGAATACTCCGTCGCGCTCAAGCCACGCGAGGTCGTCTCCATCCAGGGCGACGCCTGCGCCGCGCCGCTCATCCGCGAGTGCTACCGCGCCGCCGTACGTCGCGGCGCGTACGTCATCACCGACCTCCGTGTCGATGGCCTGGCGGAGATCTTTATGGCCGAAGCCAACAACGACCAGCTCAAATGGGTCTCGCCATTCGCGAGGTACAAATTCCGCAACGTGGATGCGCTGATCAGTTTCTGGGGCGAGGAAAACACCAAGGCGTTGAGCAACGTCGACCCGAAGCGCATGGCCGCCGCCTCCTCCGCCCGCAAACCGCTCAACAAGATTTTCATGGACCGCAGCGCCAGCGGCGATTTGAAATGGGTTGGCACCCAATGGCCGTGCAACGCCAGCGCCCAGGACGCCGAGATGTCGCTGGCCGAGTACGAGGACTTCGTGTTCGGCGCGGGCCATCTCGACGCGCGTGACCCGATCGCCGCGTGGAAACGCATCTCGAAGGAGCAGCAGGCCCTCACCGATTTCCTCAACAGGTCCCGCGAAGTCCGCATCGTCGCCGAGGACACGGACATCCGTTACTCCTGTAAAGGCCGCAAGTGGATCAATTGCGACGGCCATTACAATTTCCCCGACGGCGAAGTCTTCACGGGGCCGGTCGAGCACAGCGTCGAGGGCCACGTGAAATTCAGTTTCCCGGCGGTGCACGGCGGACGCGAAGTCCACGGCGTGCGCCTGACCTTCGAGCGCGGGAAGGTCACGAAAGCTGAGGCCGAGAAGGGCCAGGATTTCCTCCACGCGATGATCGCGATGGATAGCGGCTCGTGCTACCTCGGCGAGGGCGCGATCGGCACCAATTACAGTGTGAAGCGCTACACGAAAAACACGTTATTCGACGAAAAAATCGGCGGGACCATCCATCTCGCGCTCGGCGCCGGCTACAGCGAAACCGGCAACAAAAACCGTAGCGGCCTGCACTGGGACATGGTCTGCGACCTGCGCAACGGCGGCGAGCTCTACGTAGACGGCGAACTCATCCAGAAAAACGGCCGCTTCCTCAACAAGAAGTTTCCGCAGCCGTACTAGCCCGTTGAAAAGGTCGCCCACTGGGGGCAGTGGGCCTACACCACCTGCTGGTTTTCGAGAAATTGTTGTAGGCCGCGTGCCTTCACGCGGCGGTCGTGGATGTTCGGTGTTCGGTGCAGGTCTACCGACCGCGCCGCTTGGCTTGACCGCACGGTCTGCCTCAGCCGGGCAGGCCGGGAAACCCTCGCACAACAGAGTTTTGTTAGGCGCATCCTAATGCGATGGGCCGTCGGTGAGAACGCGCCACATATCTGAAGCGGCGCTAAATGTAGATCCTGTGGTTGCCTCACCATTGTAGGCGGCGATGGCCTGCTGGACTCGTACCGTCTCCCCGCTGGCCATCAATTGCCCGGCGAGCTCAAGTGAGCTTCGGTGCATCGCACTTTCGTAAGCCGCCGGGATGCGAGCGATCTCAGAAATCACGAAAGCAATGCTGATGATAGAAGCAATGCCCAAACATATTCGTGCGGCACGCCCCAGCCTAAACTCGGCGTATAGCCAGACCACTGGAAACGCAAGCATTAGAAGCGCCATAGGAATGGACATGTGATCTCCTCCCTATTTCGCTCATAACAGCGTTGCAGTCTTTTGACAACAGAGATTTTCTCGACAAGCTCGGAATGACAGGCCAAAACATTCCGTGTGAACCTCGAAGTCCTCTACTCCGCCGCGCATGCGGAATTTCCCGACACCGAGCCGCTCGGCGGCGGGAAAGCCGTCGCGGATTACCTGATCCGCGAATGGCAGGAGAGCAAACCGTTTCCCCTCACCGTGCTCAGCCCAAAGTCGCTGGGATCGCAACTTCCAAAGCCGCTGGCGCAACTCAGCGAACTCCAATACGCGCGGTTCTGCCGCAAATTCGAGCGCGCCGCGACGGCGGAAATCCTGAAACACGACCCGCAGCAGTGCGTCGTCCTGAGCAACGACATCAGCGAAGGGCCGGACTTTCGCGCACTCGGCGAACGCGGCTATCGAATCGTCACGATCTTTCATGTCGATGTGGTCGAGTATTTCACCCGGTTCTACCTGCATGGCCTGATACGCCCGGAAACGGCGGCCCGATTCCGTTGGTTTGGCGTGATGCCGGATGTCCTGCGGCTCGTGTTCGAGAAACAATCCCAATGCGTCCAGCACAGCCAGCGGATCCTTGTGCCGTCCGCCCCCATGAAGAAAACAATCCTCCGCTGCTATCCACGGTGCGTAGCGGACAAGATCGTCGTCCTGCCGTGGGGAAACGTCGCCGTCGATCAATCCCCTCACCCCAACCCTCTCCCCATTTCACGGGGCGAGGGGGCGCGGATCGCTTCTCCTCTCCCCTCGTCGAGGGGAGAGGGTCAGGGTGAGGGGTCGGATATCGATGATAATGAAATCGTCATCATCACACTCAGTCGTTTATCGCCCGAAAAGGGCATCGAACGACTGCTCGCCGCCCTGCCCCATCTCAATTCGTATGGCAAAAAGGTGCGTGTGTTCATCTGCGGTGGCGCAGCCTACATGCAAGGCCGCGCCTACGAACGCAAGCTGCGTCGCCTAACCGAGAGCATTACCACCATCCGCGTGGAATTCACCGGCCACGTCGTCGGGGCCGAAAAGGCGGCCCTGCTCGATCGGGCCGACATCTTTGTTTCCCCGTCGCGCCATGAAAGCTACGGCCTGACCATCGCCGAGGCGCTGGCCGCGGGTTGCCGGGTAATCTCGCACAATCATTACGGCGCACAGGGCGAGGTTGTTGATTGCGCCGACCCAAGAGCCCTGGCCGCCGCCCTAAGCGCCATGGTCACCCATGGCCGCACCCAGAAACCCGCATCGCCCAGGCCCGAGCCATCCCGCGCCGCCGAAGAGCTGGCGAAAATTTTGTGTTCTTGATGTTTCCGCAAGTTCTGCTATGTTCCCGTCTCGGTGGACGATCTTCTTGAGCGATATCCGAAGAGCGTGACCCTCAAGGGCAACCTCGAGGCCACGTTGCGTCCCCTCGAAGCCACCGACGAAAAAGCGTTCCACGAATTTTTCGTCGCGGTTCCCGAAACCGAGCGCTTGCTCTTCAAGCACCGCGTCACTGATATCGAGGTCATCCGCGACTGGTGCCAGCACATCGACTACGGAAAAATACTGCCGCTCGTCGCGATCGCCGATGACCGCATTGTCGCCGACGCATCGCTCCATCAACAATTGGCCGGCTGGAAGCGCCATATCGGCCGCATCAGCGTCGTCGTCCATCCCAAGTACCGTGGCCACGGGCTGGCCCGCGTTCTGGTTCACGAGTTGATGGACATCGCCCGTGACGCCGGCCTGGAAAAATTGGAAGCGGAATTCATGGGGGAACAACTGGCCGCCCGCCGCGTGTTCGCCGAGGCCGGGTTCAGCGATCTGCTCGTGATCCCGGATTACGTCAAAGACATGCAGGCCAACTCCCACGATTACGTGTTGATGGGCCGCCACATTATCACCGACGAAGAATTCGCCGGCACGGGCTGAGCCGCCGCGCGTCCCGCCGGCTCAGCGATTCGGAATTGACACAATCCCCTTACGCCGCGCTCCGCACGATTCACGCACCGTCAGATGGACGGGCAGGACCTCCCGAACCCGATTGATCTTGCCATGGATCAAATCCACCATTCGTTCGCATGCCATCCGGCCAATCTCGTACAGCGGCTGGCGAACCGTTGTCAGCCCCGGTATCGAGAAGCTCGCCTGCGGAATATCGTCAAACCCGACGACCGCCACGTCCTGCGGCACCCGCATTCCCAGCTCGTTCAGTTTCTTGATCGCGCCCAGCGCCATCTTGTCATTCGACGAGAACACTGCCGTCACGTCCGGGTTCCGTCGCAACAAATCCTCCGTCGCCTTCATCCCGCCTTCTTCCGTCAGCCACCCGTCCACCACCAGGTTCGGATCGCCCTCGATGCCGTGATCCTCCAGAACGTCCTGGAACGCTTCGAGCATGTCCCGGCTCGTCTGGATGTCCCCCAGCCCGCCCGCAATGAATCCGATCCGTTTATGCCCCAACCGCACCAAGTGTTTCGCCGCCTGCCACGCGCCGTAACGGTGATTCGCCACCACGTAATTCAGGTCGTGCTCTCGCGAATAATTATTCACCATCACAAACGGCCGCGCACCGTCGCTCAAGTCGGACACAAACCGATGATGTGAGTTCGCCCCGATAAACAGAATGCCGTCCACAAACTTCTGGTCATAGAGCTGGTAATACTCCTTGCTCTCGATGAATTCGGTCCGCGCCACCTCTAGCATGATCTTATATCCGAGGCGGCTCGCCCGATCGTGGATGCCGCTGACGATCTCGCCAAAATAGACATCGGCAAACGCATGCCGCAGTTGCGGCACCAGCACCGCCAGTGTCCGCGTGTGCCGCCACGCCAACGCCCGCGCCGCCCGGTTCGGCTGATACCCCAGCCGCTGGATCGTCTTCAGCACCCGCGCCCGGGTCGATTCGCTGATGCGTGGATTGTCATTGAGCACCAGCGACACGGTGGACAGCGACACGCCGCTTTGCTCGGCAATGTCTTTGATCGTGTACCGTCTCTGGGTCTCGTTCATTCGACTGCCCATTCGCCTGGAGGACCGCCGTTCCCTGACACCGACTCAGGCCGCGTTGTAAGGCTCAGCCCGCCCCCAGTCAATGGAATTATTGGGCCTCCGAGCCGCAACACCTGCCCCTCGTGGGCAGTTTTCGGTCAGGCTGCGCCTGCCAAGGTTGCGCCGCCCGGCCTTTTCGTGTACAACCCTCTGATGCGTCTCGGCTTCTGGCTTCTCTATTACGGTATCGGCTGGTCGCTGTTTACGGTCATTCTCCGCGTCGTTTTCCGCGCGCGAATCACCGGCCGCCATCGCGTCCCACTCGATGATGGACTGCTTATCGTCTGCAATCACATCAGCTTTGCCGACCCCCCGCTGCTGGCCATCACCACGCCCCGCCCTGTCGAATTCATGACCATGGCCGAGATGTTCCGCAAACCGTGGATGGGCCGATCGCTCCGCGCCGTCGGCTGCTTCCCCGTCGATCGCTCTCGCGTCGATCAGCGCGCCGTGCGCGAGGCCATTCGCCGCCTTCGCAACGGGCGTTGCGTCGTGATCTTCCCCGAAGGCGGAATTCGCCTCACACAAAAGTCCGTGCTCGGCGGTGACCCGGATATCAAGCCCGGCGCGGGCGCCATCGCCCTGCTCGGCCGCGCGCCGATCCTGCCGGTCATCGTCCGCGACACTCGCAAACCGTACGCGCCGCGCAACTGGCTCCCGTTTCATGAGGGCCGGCTCCGCCGCGAAACCGTCGGCATCACCTTCGGCCAGCCCTTCTGCCTGTGGAATCCCCGCGATCTTCCCGCCGACCAATGCCGCGAGCGCGCCGAATCCCTCGTCCGCGAACAGCTCCTGAAAACCGTTGAACTGAACTGATGTTCTGCTACAGTCAGCCCGTGCTCCGAAACGTCTTTGCATTGTTCTTCATCGTCGCTGCCGCCCAGGCGCCGGCCTCGGGCCAGTTGCCTCGGGCCGTCCATCTCCGCACGACCGATAACGTGTTCATCGGCGGGACGTATTACCCCGTTCACCAGACACCCGCGCCGGCCGTCGTGCTGGTCCATTCCGTCGACCGCGACCGTAATGTCTGGGGCAGCTTCCCGGCGCTGCTCCAGAGAAACGGACTGGCCACCCTCGCCATCGATCTGCGTGGCTACGGTGAGAGCACCCGCAAGCAAACCGCCGACGGCCCCGTCACCCTCGATGTCCGCACGTTCACTGCCGGCGACTTCCAGAACATGATGCTCGATGTGGAGACTGCCGTGGACTGGTTGCATGCCCAACCGGAAATCAACGGCAAACGTATCGCGCTGATCGGGGAAAGTTTTGGCGCCAACATCATCCTGCGCTACGCCGCCATCAACGAGGACCTCGCCGCCATCGTCGTCCTCAGCCCCGGCATCACCTATCGCGGCGTCCGCACCGATGACATCATCGCCCAGATTTCGCACAAGCCCCTGCGTTTGTACGTCTCGCAATACGATCCGTTCGCGTTCGAGTCGTGCAAACGTCTCGTGGAAATCCAGAAGGAAGCCGGCCTCGCCACCGCGACCAATGAGCTGACTTTTTGCACCGGCAACCTGCATGGCTCCGACATGCTGCTCGGCGTCCGCAATCTTCCCCAGCTCATCGTCAACTGGCTGAAAGACACGCTGACGCATCCGCCGTCTGCCCCTCCGCCCGCCGCCCCCGCTGTCCCGCCTGCCAGCTCGCCCGTTCCGGCCAAATGATCCCCCTGCGCGACGACAGGCCGCCGCGGACATTTGCCCTCGCCACCAGCGCCATCATCGCCATCAACTTCGCCGTCTTCTTCCATGAAATCTCGCTGGGCAACTCGCCGCGCCTCGAAACGTTCGTTGCCGCGTTCGCCCTGACCCCGGCCGATCTCGTCCATGGGCCATCGCCCGGCACCTACCGCACGGTCTTCACCTCAATGTTCCTGCACGGTGGATGGATGCATATCCTGGGCAATATGCTGTTCCTGTGGGTGTTCGGCCGGAACGTCGAGGATTCCATCGGCCACTTCAGATTCGTCATTTTCTATCTGCTGTGCGGCATCGCGGCCGCCGCCGCCCAGGTCGCGCTCTCGCCCGATTCCACCGTCCCCATGCTCGGCGCCAGCGGCGCAATCTCGGGCGTGCTCGGCGCGTACCTGCTGCTGTTTCCCCGCGCCCGTGTGCTGGTGCTGTTCCCGATCTGGTTTTTCTGGCGCGTCTTTTACGTGTCGGCGATCCTGTTCCTGGTTTTCTGGTTCGGAATCCAATTGCTCAGCGGGCTCGCGGTGGTCAACAACATGGATGTCAGCGGCGGTGTCGCCTTCTGGGCGCACGTCGGCGGATTTGTTGCGGGAATGTTCCTGATCCCCGTCTTCAAGAAACGCGGCGTCAGGCTGTTTCAGTAGCCACGGATGGCGCGGCTGTCACTGCCGGCGTCGAGAGAATGCTCTTCCATTTCCGCATCGCATCGAGCACGATCACACAGCTCAACGCCACCATCGCCGACGCCAGCCAGCACATCAGCGCCAGCGAGAATCGCTCCGCCGGTTCCGCCGACGGGATCTTTTGCCACCAGCCCCAGACGCTTTCCGCGCCGGCCGTCAACACGGTGACGGTCGTGAACGCGAACGGAAGCCCCGTGCACAACGCGTAACTCCGCTTCGGGGCGCAACGGAGCAGATAGGTCGTGCCCACCGCCAGCGCAATGAGCGCCAGCAACTGATTCGAGATCCCCATCATCCGCCACAGCGTGTTGATGTTGCCCGTGTACAGGAGATAGCCCCACGCCCCGCACGTCACGAAACTCAAACCAATGTTCGCCGCCCAGTTGGGTTTGCCCGTGATCTTCGCCCGCCCCGCAATTCCTGCCAGGTTCTCTTGGAACACGAATCGCGCCACCCGGGTCCCGGTCTCCAGCAACGTCAGAATGAACAACGCCTCGAACATGATGACGAAATGGTACCAGTATGCAATCAGCCCCCTGACGAAGCGCGAGAAAATCGACGCCATGCCCACGGCCAGCGTCACCGCTCCGCCCACTCGTCCCACCAGTTTCTCTCCCGTCTCCCGCTCCAGCTCCGGCAACTCATTCGTCGTCAGGTCCCAGCCGTGGTCGGTCTGCGCCGATTGCACCATCTGGACATACGCGGCCCGTTGCGCGGGCTTGTCCTGGCTCACGTTGATCGCAAAATAATCGCCGGGCGGCAGCGTGCAGGCCGCCACCAGCGCCGTCACCGCCACAAAACCTTCCACCACCATCGCGCCGTACCCGATCGGTTTGATGTCGGATTCGCGATTGAGCATTTTGGGCGTCGTACCCGACGCGATCAACGAATGGAATCCTGACAACGCCCCGCACATGATGACGATGCACACGAACGGCCAGACCGGACCGGACACCACCGGCCCGCCGCCGAGAAACGGCGTCGTCGCCGGCATCTTCAGCGTCGGATGCGCGAGGAAGATCCCCACCGCCAGGATTACCATCACCCCGATCTTCATGTACGAACTCAAATAGTCCCGCGGGCACATCAGCACCCACACCGGCAGGCACGACGCAACACACGCGTAGATCGGGAGGATCAGCGACAAGGTTGGTTTGTCGAACAGCAGCCAGTGCGACTGCCCGGAGTCGGCAAACGGTTTTCCGAGGAACACGCCAAGCATTACGATGGTCACGCCGATCAGCGAGGCTTCCGCGACCTTGCCCGGGCGCACCTTGTACATCCAGAACCCCGTCGCCAGCGCCGCCGGGATTGTCACCACGATCGTAAACACACCCCACGCGCTCTCGCTGAGAGCATTGACCACGACCATCCCCGTGCTCGCGAGGATGGTGATGAGGATGAACAACGTGGCGATCGACGTGGCCACTCCCGCAAATGGTCCGATATTGTGCCGCGCAATCTTGGATAGCGACAGCCCGTCTTCTCGCACCGATGCCAGCAGGATGACGAAATCATGCACCGCGCCCGCGAGGCACGCGCCGATGACAATCCAGATGAACCCGGGCGCGTATCCCCATTGCGCCGCGAGGACGGGTCCAACCAACGGCCCGGCCCCGGCAATCGCCGCGAAGTGTACCCCAAACAGCACGAGGCGGTTCGTCGGATGATAATCCACCCCATCGTTCAGCCGATGGGCCGCGGTGGTGCGTTTGTCATCGAGCATCGCCACCTTGGTCGCCAAAAAGGTGGCGTAGATGCGGTAGGCCACGGCAAACGCCGCCAGCGACCCGATGATCAGCCACAACGAATTCATTTCGCCATCAGTTCGCCCGCCCCGACCGCGCTCGCCGCCCTCACGTCGCTCGCGGCACTCCGCCGCCACGTGGCGAAACCGACCAGCGCCAGTTCCACCGCGACGTAGCCGATCACATACGAAAACCCGCCGACGCCAAACCCGTAACTGTGCAGGCCCTTGCCCAGCACGAAATTCACCCCGTACCACGCCATCAACACGGCCATGAAACACACCACGCTCGACACCGTCAGCGCAAAGTTGCTCATCCAGCCCGCCAGCCGCCCGTGCAACGGAATCAGGTAGCTCACCAGCGCGATCAACGCCCACGTCTCCTTCGGGTCCCAGCCCCAGAACCGGCCCCACGCGTAGTGCGCCCAGATCCCGCCCAGGATCGTTCCCGCTGCCAGCAGCAGCACCCCGATTTGCATCGCCCGATAGACGAAATTCTCCACCCGCGTAATCGCCTGCCGGTTCGTCGGCGCCAGCAGGTAATATCCCAACGCGATGTGGCCGACCCCCATCGCCACCGCAAACGCCGCGTACCCGAGCGTGATCGTCGGCACGTGGATACTCAGCCAGAAATTGTCGCGCAACACCGGCACCAGCGGTCCGATGCTCGGATCGAGCACGGCGGGGAATTGGTCGGCCAGCAGCAGCATCACGATCGACAGCGGCGCGACCGCCACGACGTAGTACCGCGGCCGGTAGACCAACTCCAGTATCAGCGCGAACAGCGCCGCCCCGAAGCTGACCCAGACCACGGACTCATACATGTTCGTGATCGGTGGACGCCCGGAAATCATGATGCGCAGATAAAACCCCCACGCGTGGATGGCCACGCCCGTGAGAAATGCCGCCACGCCGACCCAGTAGATAGCCCTGTTCTGCGAGCGCCACGTGGCCAGCATCCAGACAAACGCGATCAAGTAGAACATCCACGCTTTGCGGAATGGACGGAACGAGTTGTAATGCACCTCGCGCTGGAGGCTCGTAAAACTCGGGTACACGGAAGGGCTCAGGGCCACCAGAAACGATCGAAGCTGGCCCGATGCCGCGGCAAAAGCGCCTGGATCGCGCGACATGTACGCGCCATCCAATGTCTTGAAAATGTCTTGGAGTTGGGCCTCCTTGTCCGCGCCGTAATACTTGGCAACCTCCGTCACGGGCACCCACGCGCCCTTCGCGCTGCTCGGATGCGGCACCACCGCCAACGATTGCGGGCCGACTGCCTCATCCAGCAATCGCAGCCGTTCACCCAAAACCTGCGCCTCGCGCTCTTCGTGGGTGAGATCAACCTTTTGCTTCCCGCTTTCCTTCTGATCGATGCGGCTCAATATCCCCTTCAGCCGCTCCGTCGCCAGTTGGTCGTACGTAAAGTACTTCTGGTCGAGCGGCAACCCGAGTTGCTCCCGCAACGGCCTGTAATTCACCAGGATCACCGGCACCTTGCTCCAGTCGCGCGTCCCCAGCCACATCGACATCAACATGTCCATCGGTTCCATCGGTCGTCCGCTATCGGGATTGGGGAATGTCGTTTTGCCCGTCAGCTTCTCCACCGTCTCCACCGCCACGGTATCCAACGGTTTTTTCCGTCCGTCCTTTTGCACGGCCAAGTACCGTAGCGCCGTGAAGTCCAGATCATCCGCAAATGCCGCTGTCCCCAACGCGACCATCAACAAAACTGCCATCCATCTTTTCACGCCGTCACCATTTCCTGCTTCTTGCGTCGTTCATCCTTCATCTTGCCACCTCCTGCCGCCGTCTTGTTCTGCAACCAACCGCGCCCCCAAAACATCAGCGCGATCCCGCCCACAATCAGCACCGCGCCCGCCCACGTCACGTACGTCACGATCAGCGGGTCTTTCTTCACTTGCAGCGCCGTGTACTTCAGGTCGTTCGGATTCCACGACGCCTGGGAGAACTTATAGCCATTGAACCACGCCGGGTGGTTCATCCAGATCGACGCCCGCTGCGTCAGCCCGCGCACGTCGTCGTGAAATATGACCTTGCTGGTCCAGCCCGCCACGTTCATGCTCCCCTCGTCCCGTTCCACAATGAAGTCTTCCAACTCAACCCGAAACGGCAGTTGCATGAAGTCCCAGCCGTACATCACGTGGATCGTCCTGCCACCGGCCTCGAGCACGATCGGCTGCCCGAACCGCATCCACTCGGCCCGCTCCTGGCCGTTGACGTGCGCCGTCACTTTCAGCGCCGGCGCGCTGTCCTCCGTCTCCGTCGCCGACGGCTCCACTCGCTCCGCGACCTGCGCCCGCGCCACGTATTTCACCGGGGTAAACTGGAAATCCATCCAGCCCGTCGCCACCGGCTCTCCCACCTTCATCTCGCCGGACTTGAATCCCTCTTTCGCCGAAACTGCGTAATGCAGCGTGCCGTCAGGCGCCAGCACAACAGTCATCACGCCGCTCCGTCGCTTCGGTGCCGCGCTTCCCGTCAATGTCACCCGGGCGCCGATCGCCCGTCCTTGTATCGTCCGCACGATCGGTTCCGTCTGTCCCGACGCGAACACGAACTGTCGTTCCTCGTCTCCGCCCCGGCTCAGGACCACGACCGCTGCCGGATTGTTCGGATCGTTCGAGGCCGTCGACGGCTTGTGGTTCTCATCCAATTTGAAATCAGGCCAGTAGCCGGCAATGTGCGCCTGCACCCCGGATTCTCCCAGCGGCACATCCTTGTCCACGTTTCCGGCGAGCGCGACAGGATACGATTTCCCATCGATCTCAATTTGCAATTCCGGTCCCGCTCCGGCTTCTGCCGGCGCCGCCGTCAGCCGTTTCACCTCGCTTGCGTCATGTGCCGCGACAAATTCGAACTGGGCTGGACCGATGCTCGCGTGATTCCGCTCGGGCGACGCCGCCAACAGCCAATCCGTCACGTCCTGCCCGGCCATTTCGCTCTTCAATTCAAACTGCAGCGCCGGGTTTGGCTCGATCCCGCCGTCCTGGACGAGCTGCATCACATGACTGTTAGGTAGGAATGCATCGAGTGTCAGCCGCAGATCGTTCCCCGCCTGGATGGCTGATGGCCTGACGCTGCCATCCTGTTTGATCTGCACCAATGCCTTCGCCCGTTGGCCCGTTTCGGGCACCACCACCGTCAGCGCTTCGTCCTCGACGCGCACCACATTCGCCGGCGTCTCACCGACGCGCAGCTCCATCATGCCTTCCGTGCCATAGTGAAATGCCGCGCTGCAACCGCCCAACAGGATGATGATCCCCGCGTGCGTGATGACGAAGCCAACGTGCTTGCGTTTCCACGGCCAGCGCGTCAGCGCCGCTGCCGCCACGTTCACGGCCAGCAATGCCAACAATCCGTTGAACCACCAGCTTCGGTACACGATGCGGGCTGCCACGCGCGCGTTGTCGCGGGATTCGAGAAACGTGCCGGTCGCCATGGCCATCGCCAACAGCAACAAGACCACGACCGCCAGCTTGAGTGACCCGAAAAACTTGAGAAAACGATTTTGCATCACAACCCGGATTGCATCATACCACCGTCGCGCAACGTTCCACAAGCCCCCCAGCAAGTCAATACAACCGGTGCTCGTCAACCTCCTTGCCAAGCGTGCTCAAATGCGGTAATCCACAACGCAAATGGTTTACCGTGCATTCGGCAAAACGGGTTGGCAGGTCAGTCCGGTCGGGCTGGGCTGCTGGCAGTTTGGCGGCGCGATCGTGCTTGATGGCCGGCCCGATGGCTGGTCGGGCATCGACGATCACGAGTCTGCCGCCACGATCAAACGCGCCGTCGAACTCGGCATCAATTTCTTCGATACGTCGGATATGTACGGCTGGGGCCACAGCGAAGAATTGCTGGGTCGCGCCCTCAAAGAGGTTGGCAAGCGCGACACCTATTACATCGCGTCGAAGGTCGGGTTCTGGCACGACGATCAGTACCGGCGCACGTACAACGAATCCAAGGACTACATCCTGCGCGCGTGCGATGCGAGCCTGCGCCGGCTGCAAATCGATCACATCGACCTCTATCAGTGCCATCTCTGGCGCACGGAGCGTTGGGCGGAATTCCTCGATGCGTTCGAGACCTTGCAGAAACAGGGCAAGATCCGCTTCTACGGTGTCTCGACGCACGACTTCGCCTTGATCCAGCACTTTGACGAACGGCATCACCTCGGGTCAGTCCAGGCCAACTACAACCTGCTCGATCGCCACGTCGAAAAGGAGGTCCTGCCGTATTGCCAGGCACACGGGATCGCCTTCATCGCCCGCGGACCGCTGGCGATGGGCAAGTTGTCCGGCAAGCTCACCAAAAACCACAAGTTCGACGCCAACGAGATTCGCAGCAAATGGCTCGATCCCGATAACCGCGCGAATTTCGAACGCGACATTGACACGGTCGAACGCCTGAAGCCGGTCGCCAAGAAATACGGATTTATCATGGCTGAGCTGGCGGTGAAATTCGTGCTGACGCACCCTGCGGTGTCCGCGGCCATCCCGGGCACCAAGAACCGCCATCAGCTCGAACACAACGTCGCCGCCAGCATCCTGCCGCCGCTGACCAGCGACGAACTCGCCGCGATCCACAAAGCTCTGGCGTCTGCATAACGTTGTAACCAATTCCTTCACGATGGATGAGAAAACCCCTCACCCAGCCCTCTCCCCCAAGGGGAGAGGAGAGCGTCCGGTCAATGGTGATTTCCTCTCCCCTCCGGGGGAGAGGATTTAAGGTGAGGGGGCTGCATCGGCGATAAGAGAACGATTTGCAGGCTCAATCTCTCGCAGTTCCCCCGATCAATTCGGCGCTTCACAGATGGGCCGCTCCGACCTATTCTGAATCCATGCTGCAGATGGGCACCATCTTCATCGGTTTGGTGTTTTGGAACATCGTGCTGTTTGCCGTCACGATTTGGCTGGGGCTGACGCATCAATCGACTCACTGGCAACACCAGGCAATGGGCGTGCTCACGGCGATCTACACGTGTCTGACCCATTGCGTCGTGTTGATGCATTTCATGGGATCCGGCAAGGGCATCAAGGAAGCCGTCGAAGCGCATCATCTCCCCGACGATCCGAAAACCGGCTACGTCCGCCGCACGCGCCGCTTCAAGGGCCAGACCTCCGGCCACGCCACATTGTGCTGCATCCTCATCATCGTGACGGCCTGGCTCGGCGGTTGGACGGATACACACAAGTTGAACCCGACGGCGCTCCGCTGGCACGTGGGATTTGTGTTGTTCACTGTGGCCTACAACCTCTACGCATTTTGGGTGGAGTACAAAGTCATCGCCGAGAACACCGCGATGATCCGCGAGATCGACGCCAAGATCGCCGCAAAAAGCTGATCAGCCTTTCGCCGGCAGCTTCTCGAACCGGCGCCACACCTTCTCAGCCACGCGTTGCGCCTCGGCCCGGATCCTCTCTTCATCCATGCCAACGACCCGCCGATTCTTCAGCACCCAACGCCCGTTCACCATCACGTCCGTTACGAATTGGGATGACATGCCGAAGATCAGATGACCGTACAAATTCTGTGGCGTGACCGGCGTGGGCGTCGGATAATCGAGCACGACCAGATCCGCCGCGCCGCCCGGTTCCAGAACTCCGACCCGGACATCGAGTAACACTGAAGCGAGGCTCTGCGCCCCAGTCAAAAATCCCACAACGTCGCCGATGCCCAGCCCGTTGCGCGCATCCCGCGCCTTGAACCACGCAAATTTGACCTCTTCAAACATGTCCGCGCCGATGCCGTCCGTGCCGAGCGCGACCTGTTTGCCCATCCACCGCACGGGGGCGTAGCCGACCGCATTGTTCATGTTTGAGCGCGTGTTGTGGGCAAACCAGCAGCCTGCCTCCCGCGCGACGTCGAGCGACGGCTTGTCCAGGTGCGTGCAATGGCCAAGCACTGTCTTCGGCCCGAGCACGCCGATATCCGCCAGCCGGTCAATCAGCCGCCCGCCATATTTCCTTGAGCAATCCGCCTGATCGCACGGGTCTTCGGCCACATGAATGTGAACGCCCGACTGCAAGCCCTCCGCCAAATCCGCGCAGGCCGAGAGCGATTCGTCCGAAAGCGTGAACGACGCGTGCGCGCCGACCAATCCCCCGAACATCGGCCCGCGGTGTTTGGCGACCCACGCCTCGTTTTCTTCCAAGCCGAGCGTCGCGCCGCGCTTGCCGTTGCGGTCGGTCACTTCGTAACACAACACGCCGCGCAACCCGACCTGCGAGAACGCTTCCCCCATCACGCCGAGCGAGCCGCGAATGAAGTTCGGCGAAGCGTGATGATCGATCAGCGTCGTCGTCCCGCAACGCACCGCGTCGAGCACTCCAACGAGCGTGCTGTAATACACCGCCTCGTCGTCGAGCGCCCGGTCGAGCGTCCACCACACATACTTGAGGATTTCGTAGAAGTTGCTCGGGGTCTTCTTTGGCGCGGGCATTCCGCGCGCCAGCGCCGAATACAGGTGCGTGTGCCCGCACACCATCCCCGGCATCACGAATTTGCCCGAGAGATCGAGCGTCTTCTCTCCCGCAACGGCTTTGAGCGTCTTCGCTTTCGCCGTGATGACGTCCCGTTCAATCCGCAGATCGGCCCGTTCGACAGTCGAACCAGCAAGCGACAGCAGGGTAGCATTCTTGAGTAGCATAGCCTCGCCATGCGGTTAACATGAATCCCCCGCCCCAGTCAATCCCGCTTACACGACGGACGCAACGATTTTGGTTTTGCTCGAAGCCGCTGGCGGATAGTACAGTCCGCCCATGCTTCCAAAGTCGACCCATCCTCCCGAAACCTTCGACCGGCTGGCGCGGCGGGCGTTGTTCGGATTCATCATGACGTTCGTCATCTCGCGGATCATGGTGTTCCTGATCATGTCGGGGCACGTTCCGAACATGTATTTCTTCCTCCACGGCACGCACGTCCATCATCTCAACTACGGCATCTTCCTGCTGTCGGCGGTCTGCGGTTATTCCATCTTCGCGCGTCCCGACGGCCGGGCCGCTGAAATTGTCGCGCTCTTGTACGGGCTGGCCATGGGGCTGACGTTCGACGAATTCGGCATGTGGCTGCATCTGGGCGGGAGCTACTGGCAACGGGCCAGCGTCGATGCGGTCATCATCGTGGCCGCTGTGATCGGCCTCATCGCGTACGCCCCGTCGCTCAGACGTTTGGAAACACAGCACGTGTGGGAGTTTGTCATCGTGCTCGTCGCGCTCGTCGGCTTCGTGTATGTCATCTTCTGGACGGGTGGTTACATCGGTAACCTCTACGGGCCGAAGCTCCGCGAGCTGGAGAGCGCGTCTTCCCCGTAGCTGTCACGCAAACGTCACCTGTCTCGCCTTTCTCCACGGCCCAAAAGCGTGTATACTGTGCAATCGCGAGTGGGTCGCAGAAGGGACGGAAACTGCCCATGGGCTGGCTGGTACGATTCGTCGTTGTCACTTTGTTTGCCTGCTGTCTTTCGTTGACGTGTCGCGCGCAATCGAATGCCTGGGACATCGCGGTTCTCGATCACATCCTGTCCAACGTTGCGCCGGGCCAGACCGTCGCGCCGGTCGGCGACATGTTCCTGCCGGTGTCATACCTGCAGGCGTGGCGTAACAGGCTTGCCCGCGGACCACAGCCTCTCCTCGCGTTCCAAGGACCGACAATCCCGACGTGGACCGGCGGCAACGTCTACTACACATTTTCCAACAACGTGTCCGCGGTACATCAAACCTATTTTATCGACGGGATGAACGAATGGGCGATGTTCGCCAACCTGCATTTCATTCCGCGCACCACGCAGTCCAACTATGTGACCATCGTCGACGGCGGCACTTTCCAGGAAGGTGGCAATTCGACTGTGGGCATGGTCGGCGGCCAACAGTTCACCTACATCGGGAGCACCTCGTGGAATCGGCCGACTATCTGCCACGAAATCGGGCACACCTTGGGCCTGGTGCACGAGCATCAGCGCTCCGACCGCAACTCGTATGTGACCATCCTCACGAACAACATCGCCCCCGGCCAGGAGGGCAACTTTGTGTTGCTGACCAATTCCGTGAACGAAACGGCTTACGATTTTCTGTCGATCATGCACTATTCGCGAAACGAGGATTCCATCACCAACAGCCTCGACACGATCGAACCATTGCCCGCGTATTCGCAGTACATCAACATCATGGGTGTTCAGTTCGATCCGGTGCTGAGCGCATCAGATCGCGCGGGCATGGCGCTCGCCTACGGCTCGCCGGCCACTCCGGTCACGAACGTCGTCCTCAACACGCAGGACAGCGGTTACGGCAGTCTGCGGGCCGCGATGTATTATGCGTTCGATCATCCCGGCACGACGATCAAATTCAACATCCCCACCACCGACCCGGGCTTTAGCAATGGCGTGTTCACCATCCAGCCGGCCTTCAGCTTCCCGAGCCTGGTCAATCAAATGACCATCGACGGTACGACCGAGCCAACGAACTCCAATCCGAACGGTCCATCCATCGAGGTCTACGGCGGACTGGAGAACCTCGGGGGGCTTTCTCTAGATGGATTCCAGATGCGCGGGACAAACTGTGCGATCAAGGGACTCGTCATCGATGGGTTTGGCGGCGCTGACGGGCTTAACGGCTTCGGTATTGACATCGAGGGATCAAATACAATCGGGAACACGGTCTCCGGTTGCTACGTCGGCGTCGGCCCGACCGGAACGCTCGTGGTCACGAATCAGAACGTCGGCATCTATATCGGCGCTTCGGCAATGTCCAACACAATCGGCGGCACGACCACCGGTGCGCGCAATGTCATCTCCGGCAACACGCATCAGGGGATTTTCATGACGGGCACGGTGTTCAATGTCGTGGAAGGCAACTATATCGGCCTGAACGCGGCGGGCACGAGCACTGTCGGCAATGGGTTCGCGGGCATCGAGATCAGTTTTGCCTCACGGTCCAACATCGTCGGCGGCACGAGTTCGGCGGCGCGGAACGTAATTTCCGGCAACGATGCGCAAGGCGTATTCATCGCCGGGAATAACACCGCGTTGAACATTGTGGAAGGCAATTATCTCGGCCTGGATGCCACCGGGGATGCCGCTGTTCCAAATGGTTTCGCGGGCGTCGAGATCAATGCCGCGCAATCCAATCTCGTCGGCGGTCTCACGCCGGGCTCCGGCAATGTTCTTTCCGGCAATCAATCCCAGGGCGTGGCCATCGACAGCCCCGGCGCCGTCGGCAATGTGGTCGAGGGCAACTTGATGGGTACCGATCCGCTGGGTATCACGTCGATCGGCAACAATCTGGCGGGTGTGGAAGTTTTTGGCGGCGCCGCGTCAAATACCATCGGCGGAACGACCGCCGCCGCGCGCAATGTGATTTCCGGCAACGGTCGACAAGGCGTGGCTATCGATGGTTTGGGCTCCGTGGGGAACGTCATTGAGGGGAATTACATTGGCGTGAACGTCGGCGGTGCGGCATCACTGCCGAATACGTGGTCCGGGGTGGAGATTTTCAGCGAGGCTTGCTCGAATGTGGTCGGTGGCACTGCCAGTGGCGCTGGCAATCTCATTTCCGGAAACGGCCAGGACGGCGCTCGCACAGAAGACCCCGGTACCGTCGGCAACATCATTGAAGGCAACCTCATTGGCGTGGGTCCCACGGGCGAGTCCGCCATCCCGAACACGTGGGCCGGTATCCGGATTTGGGGTGGCGCACAGTTCACGCAAATCGGCGGCACAGCGGCGGGCGCCGGCAATCTCATCTCCGGAAACCTCAACCAGGGCATCGCCATCCAGGACCCCGGAACTTCGTTGAACCTCGCGCAGGGCAATTTCGTCGGAGTTGACATCACGGGCACAGCGGCGATCCCGAACGGGTATTCCGGCGTGGAAATCTTTGATGGATGTGCCTCCAACACCATTGGTGGCGGAGTCGGCGCCCGCAATATTCTCTCGGGCAACTCGAATTACGGGATCTATGTCCACGACACCAATACGGACGCCAATGCCATCCAGGGAAACACCATCGGTCTCGACGCCACGGGGACGAAGTCCATTCCGAATCAATTTGACGGCGTAAGTATTTTGAATGCCGCGTCCGCGAATCAGATTGGCGGAATCACATTCGGCTCGGCCAACCTCATCGCCAGCAACAACGGCTACGGCGTGGAAATCGACGACGTAGGCACGACCAACAACTCCGTCCTGGGTAATTCCATCTTCGGAAATGCGTACGAGGGGATCGCGCTCTTCAGCGGCAACAACTCGCTTTCCGCACCGTCGCTGACGGTGGCGACCGTCGGCACCAACACGACGATCAGCGGCGCGTTGGCAAGCAGTTCCAACACGACGTTTCGCATCGAGTTCTTCTCTAATCCAGCGGGCACCGTCGATGTGCAAGGCCAAACGTTCCTCGGCGCCATCAATGTCATGACCGGCAATGGCGGCACGGTCACTTTCAATGCCGGGCTGACTCCCACGGTTTCCGCAGGCGAACTGATCGCGGCGACGGCTACTGACCCACGCGGCAATACATCCCCCTTTTCCCCGGCGGTGAGCGCCACAGCTATCAGTTCGGTCGGCGACAATATCCCCGACTTGTGGCGCAAGACCTACTTCGGCGGCACGGGCATGACCACGAATGGTCAGACGTGCGCCTCCTGTGATCCGGACGGCGACGGATTCACAAACCTGCAGGAATTCTACTCGGGCACCGATCCGACGAAGACGTCCAGTGAACTTCGCGTCACCGCCGTTCAAGAATCCGGATCAGGCGTTATGATCAGTTTCACCACGGTTGCCGGAAAGATTTACCGTGTCGAAATGAAGAGCGACATGATGCTACCAGCCTGGACGTTGCTCGCGGACCAGATCGTCGGCCCCGGCGGCACGTTTCAAATCACGGATCCCAGCGCCCTCAGCCAGTCCAAACGCTTTTATCGCGTGGACGTGCTGCATTAACCGGGAAACGGGGTTACTTCCCCGCTAGCAGCTTGTCGTAAATCACGCGGTTCTGTTTCGTGGCCAGCTGATATGTTCCGAGAAAGTCAGCGACATTGGGAAAGCCCAGGCGCTTGGCGAGGCGCTGCTGCTCGCGCGGGTCGGCGGGCAGATGGGAGACGCTGACGTTCTCGACGCGGCGCAGGGCGGATTCGATCTCGCGCAGAAAGATGTAGTTGTGGCGCAACATCGCGCTCTGTTCTTCGTCAATGATATTGAGCGCCGTAAGCCGATTGAGAGCCGCGAGTGTGTGCGCGATTCGCAGTTGTGCGTGTGTATGACCGTGGCGAAGTTGCAGGGCTTGGACGACGAACTCCACGTCGATCAGGCCGCCCGGCCCGGTTTTGAATTCCCACTCGGGGTGTCGCTTGTCCCCCCGCTCGGTTTCGATGCGGTGGCGCATCTGCTTGATCTCGTCCAGTTCCTCCGCGCTGAGCCCGTGGCCGTACAGATAATCGTGCGTCATCCGGATGAAATCGCGCCCGAGCTGCGCATCGCCGGCCACAAACCGCGCCTTGATCAGGGCCTGCCGCTCCCACAACTGCGCCCGTTTCGCGTAATAATCGCGATGGGCCTCCAGCGAACCGGCCAGGGTCCCCTTCTCGCCGTCGGGCCGCAACCGCGCGTCGACCACGAAGAGATTGCCGGATCGGGTCTGGCGTCCCATGAAATCAATCACGCGCGACGCCAATTTGATCGCCTCGGCCTGGTCGCTGGCGCCGGTTCCGCCGACAAATAACACGTCGAGGTCCGCGCCGTATCCCAATTCTGTTCCGCCGAATTTGCCCATCCCGATCACCGCGAACGGAAAACCGTCCGCCTTGAGCTGGATCCGGGACTGCTCGAGCGCGAATCGCAGGCAGGTTTCCGCCACGACCGTCATTTCCGAGTGGGTCTGCTCGATATCGGCCAGTCCCATCGCGTCTTCGATGCCGAGACGGACCAATTCCGCGCGTTTCCAGAGGCGCGCCGTCTCCATCGGATCGTTCCCGTCCTGTTGCGCGGCCCACAGTTCCTCGCACATACGATGCAGGCTCTTGGGATCGCTCAGCACCACGCCGCGGGCGATTCCGTCGAACAATTCCGGCTGGCGCGCCAGTGTGTCGCTCAAGTAGCGGCTCGCGTCCCCGAGACGCAGGAGGATCTCGACCAGCTTCGGGTTGGCCGCGAAAATCTCGTACAACAAGCCGCGCGAGCCGTACGCGGTGATGAATTTGTCAAACTGCGCCAAGGCAACATCCGGATCCGCCAGTTTCGGCGCCCACTCGAGCAGCGTGGAGAACAGTTGCACGAACAGGTCCCTGGTCCGTTGCGACACATGACCGAACCCCGGACCGTGCCAGAGATTCTCGACCACTTTCAGCGCGGCGGGCACATCGACGAAGCCCGCATCCGCCAGCGCCTTCGGGAGCTTGTTCGGCGCGAGCACCGCTTCTCCCGACCCCGTCGCGCGGTTGCTCGCATCCGCCAGGACGGACTCGTAAATTCGGCGCACGGCCGACGTGTGCGATTCCTGGACCGCGAGGAACTTCTTCACCGAGTCAAAGCCGAGGCTGCGCGCCAAGCGATACAGCGCGTGTTCCTGGTCGGGGATTGTGTGCGTTTGGAGGTCCATTTCCATCTGCAACCGGTGCTCGACGTTGCGCAGGAACCGATAGGCGTCGGCCAGGGTCGCGGCATCAGCTGCCACGAGCGTCTTGGTCCGGACGAGACCCGCCAGCGCGCGCAACGTGCTGCGGTCACGCAACTGGGTCAACCGCGCGCCGCGCAGGACCTGGAAGGATTGCACGATGAACTCGATCTCGCGAATCCCGCCAATGCCCAGTTTCACGTGACGTGTGAGATGGCCCTCGCGCACCACCTCCTCCTCGATGCGTTTCTTCAGGGCCGCCATTTGTGGAATGACGTTGCCACCCGCGTGCCGCGCGTATACGAACGCTTGCACCATGTCGACGAACGCGGCCCCCGTCGCCGCATCGCCTGCCACGGGCCGCGCCTTGATCAGCGCCATCCGTTCCCAGGTCTCACCGAACTCGGCGTAGTAATTCTCGCAACTGTCGAGCGAACGAACCAGCGGGCCGGACTTGCCTTCGGGCCGCAACCGCAGATCGATCCGGAAAATATTGCCCTCCGCGCTCGGGGCGCCGACGGCGCGGATGATCTCCTCCGCGAGCTTGGTGAAGAACTGGTGGTTGGTCAGCGTCGGTGTCAGATTCCCCTCATCGCCGTACACGAAGATCACGTCCACGTCGCTGGAGTAATTCAATTCCTGGCCGCCGAGCTTTCCCATGCCGATGACGGCGAACCGTCCCGAAGCCGCCACGGCGTCTCGCGTCAACTTGCTGGCGGCGCGCAATGACTGCAGCGCGATGTCCAACACCGCCTGCAGACAGACATCCGCGAGATTGGAAAGCTCCATCGTCGTTTCCTCGACCGTCGCTCGTCCGATGAGGTCGCGAGCGCCGATGCGGAGCGTTTCGCGGCGGCGGAACCGGCGGATGGCGTCGTATTTTTGCGCCGGCACGCGAATGGGCAGGAGCAGGCGCGCCAATTCCGCGGCGAGCCACGGTTTCTCGCGGGGGTTCTCCAGGGTATGCGGCGCGAGGAAGAAGTGAAAGTGTTCGGCGTTGCGGGACAGCGTCTGAGCCAACGCGGCGGAGTGCGCGAACACGGTGATCAGCAGATCAAGCTGCGCGGGAGATTCGTACAGATAATGATAGAAGATGTTCGGATTGGGCAACGCAGCCACCAGACGCTCGAAGCTGACCAGCGCGCGGTCCGGATCGGCCGACTTCTCACACGCTCGAATCAGATGATGGAAGAGTTTCCGGAGATTGCGCCGCTGAAGCGGATCGGCACTCAGCCGTTCCAGCGCCGCCAACACGCGCGACACGTCTCGAAAACCGTGGTCGCGCAGGAATTTCTGCGCGCCTTGTTTTGTCGAGGATTGTCTGCCCAGAAGCCGGGAAACTGACGAGGCCTTTGTGGCGGACGCTCGCTGGCGGGCGGGTTTGCGATGAGCAACACTCTGGCGCGAGCGCGGCATGCGGGTTCACCGCTGTCGCTTTTGCATCAAATCTCTGGCGGATTCAAGGATTTTGCGCTCGCGGCGTGTCAGACTCTGCATTCCCTCGCGGGCGATCTTGTCGAGGATCGGGTCGATCTCCTCGCGGACAAATTCCTCGGAGGACATCTCCCGCGGGCTGGGACGCCGTCGCGGTTTCAGTCGCGCGCCCACTCTTTGGAGCCCCAACAACCACCGAGGGGTGGCACCATAGCCAAGATGTTTGACGTACAGGTAGCCAAACGCCGCGCCACCGAGATGGGCGAGGTGCGCCACTCCGAGATCCGTCCGTTGAAGCAGCGGAACGACATCAAATGCGACGGCAATGAGAGCCAGGTATTTTGCCTGCATCGGAAAGATAAAGAACAATACCTCGCGGTCGGGAAACAGCGTGGCGTAAGCAATGACGCAACCGAGCACACCCGCGGATGCGCCGATCACAGGAATATGGGAGTGGAAATTGAACGCGAACCAGAATGCGGCGCCGAAGATCCCCGCCATGAAATAGAGCCGCGTGAAGTACTTCGCGCCAATGAAGTACTCCACCTCACGCCCAAAGAACCATAGAATCAACAGATTGATCAGGATGTGCCAAATCCCGGCGTGCAGGAACATGTACGTGATCGGCTGCCAGAGAAAGCCGCGCCGCAAACCGTCGGCACTGAGGGCCAGATACTCTTCGAAATACGGAAAACGGGCCGCGCCGCAGATGAGCTGGATGAAGAATACGATCACGTTGATCGCGATAATCAACTGCGTGACTGAACCAAACCGCGCCACCAAACCGCGAAACGGTTCCGAGAACCGTTGAAACGGTCCCCGCACCGTCGGCTGATCCCAAGAATCCAACATACCACGAGAACCATAGACCACTTTTTTCCGACCCGCAAATCGAAAGCGAGGCCGGCCAGAGAAGAGAGAAATAAAGGGGCTTCGCCAAAGAGGTTGGTGAGCCGGCTGGGATTCGAACCCAGGACCCACGGCTTAAAAGGCCGTTGCTCTACCAGCTGAGCTACCGGCTCACCGAACTGTTCACGACGGCTTCCCGCTACAAAGCCGCGTATTCATACCTGAAAGACGCCCGGCGGTCAAACCGTTTGGGTTGGATGTCTACCCCATCCGCTCCGAGCAGCAATCCGCTTGTGGTGTCGCGGTGGTATGCTATAAACGCCGCGTGAATCGTCCCTCGACATCAGACCGCAAGCCAGCCGAGAAAGAGAATTGACGATGCCGACTCGACAAGGCTCGATTCGCCTCTTCAAGCTCGCTGGGATCACCGTGTTTTTGCACTGGTCCTGGTTTCTCGTCGCGGCCTATGAGATTCAGACTCGCGGGCACAGCTATTCCTCTATTCTGTGGAATGTCCTCGAGTACCTCTCGCTGTTCGTGATCGTGACAATGCACGAGTTTGGCCACGCGCTGGCGTGCCGGAGCGTTGGCGGGACAGCCAACCAAATCGTCCTGTGGCCGCTCGGTGGCGTGGCCTACGTGGACCCGCCGCCCCGCCCCGGCGCCGCGCTGTGGAGCATCGCCGCCGGACCGCTGGTGAATGTTATCTTGTTCCCATTGCTAACGATCGGGATGATCGCCGCGGGGGCGGGATGGGAAGATTCCCACCGTAACGCGTACGAGTTCATTTGCGTTGTTTGGGTCATCAATCTCGGGTTGCTGATCTTCAACGTGCTGCCCGTGTATCCGCTCGATGGCGGACAGATCTTGCGCTCCTTGCTGTGGTTCGTCCTAGGGCGCGCACGAAGCCTCATGGTCGCCGTTGTGCTCGGCATTCTGGGCGTCGTGGCCCTGGCAATCTGGGCTGTCTGCTGGAAGCCGATGATCGTGCAGGTCCAGGGATTTTGGCTGGCGATCATGGCGGTGTTCATTCTCTTGAATTGCTGGCGGGGACTGCAGAACGCGCGCGTATTGGCCCGGCTGGCGGCATTGCCCCGCCGGGACGGGTTCGCCTGCCCCGCGTGTCACGCGGCTCCGCCGCTGGGGGAATTGTGGAAGTGCGGCAAATGCGGGACCGCATTCGACACGTTCCTGACGCAGGCGACGTGTCCGAACTGCGGGACGCAGTTCGAGATCGCCCGATGCATCGACTGCGGGCAACTGAATCCCATCAGCGCGTGGTCGGTCAGCGCGCCGGTCCCGCCGGCGATACCCTCGGCCTAGCACTCCGTCAAAACTTGATGCAAGGGTTGCGCCGACGGCGCGGTGAACCGCCGCGCCCCTACCGGTTGTTGGTAGGGCGGGCTGGCCCAGCCCGCCGCTGTTTGACAGAACCATCGCCGTCTAGATTGACAGAGCGCTAGTGGTGCGACACGGTTCATTTGTCGACTGGCCCCTCACCTTAATCCTCTCCCCCGGAGGGGAGAGGAGACCATGCGCCTGCTTTTGTTGCAGTTCCAAGCACGGGATCGTTACCCGTCAAATCAAGCGTGTCGCAGCACCAGCCCGGTTCAGGGCGCCGTCACCAGAACGCGATAGAATCGCGTGGGGCTATTGGTCGCGCCGTTGGAATCAACAAACGTGAGCAGATTACCCCCGCCCGGCTGCGGCGCGCCGCTATTGACCCAGACGGCGGGGGTGAAGGACGGGCTGACCTGCAGTTGGTACGTGTGGCCGAGGACCGACTGGATTTGGACATCCACGTCGATGTTCGTGACGAAGATGTTTGCAACCGCCACGTCATTAGATGTGAGCACCGTACCGTTGTTGACAAACCCGCCCGGAAAATTCGTCAGCCCGCCGTTGATGATGTCGATGGTGCCATTATTGACGACAGTGCCATAGGCCTCCAACACGTTGCCGTTGGCCGCCCGCATGATCCCGTTGTTGGTGACGACACCCGAGAACGTCAGCGTGATCCCGCAATTGGCCAGGATCAGGCCGTTGTTGAGCACCGCGGTCCAGTTGCTGAACGTGCCGCAGCCTTCGATGATACCGGACACATCGTTCACGTACACGCGATTCGTCGACGGCGTGGTGTCGTCGCCGGCCTGCAACACGCCGCCCTGCATAAAGACCGTACCCAAATTCGTCGGGTAATTGGCGGCCGGATTGTCCCAAGCGTATTCCGTGCGGCTGATTGACAGTGTGCCACCGGCGGCGACGACGATGGCGGATGCACTCTGGACGCCGCCGAAATCCAGAGCGTCGCCCGAATCGAGCACGAGGACGGCGCCGCCTGGCGACGCGATCGTGCCCTGATTGAGGAGGGCGAAGCTGTTCGTCCCGAAGCTGCCGCTCAAGCTCCCGGAGCCGGTGATGACGTAATTGTTTGTGAGATCGGCGCCCGCCGCTCCGTAATTGATGATGTTGCCACCGACCACCGCCAGCGTGCCCCCATTGTTGCAGAAGGACGGGTCGCCCAGAAAGACGGACTGAATCGCGCCGCTGTTGCTGGAGATGATCGATCCGCCGCCGGCCCCACCCCCATAAGCGACACCGGAGACGATCGTCCACGAATCAGTTCCCGCCAGCAACAATGCGCCGCCGTTGGTCAGGGAAATCGGGCCCGACAACGTATCGTTTGTGCCGATATTGAATCCCAAGAACTCCAGCGTTCCGCCGACGGCCTGGATCGCCCCGGCGTTGCTGACCGAGCCGGCGATCAGGCTCGACCCGCTCACGGTCACGACGCCGCCGCTGCCAACCGCCAAGCTGTTCAGAATCTGCAGCGGAACCGAAGCGCCAAGACTGTTGAGGACCAGCGTATTCGTCGAGCCCGGCGGAGCTGATATGACGAGGTTGCTGATGGTCATGGTGCCCGGGGTGTTGGTCGTGACCGAATCGATGGTCACGATCGCGTTATTGGCGTTGGTGATCAGATCGGCTGAGTCGGCCAGAGATGGCGAGGCTCCGGTCAACCAGTTGGTGCCCGTCTCCCACTTGCCGGCAAGCGCGCCGGCCCAGACGTTTGTGGAAATAGGGATCAAGGCAAATGCGTGGAGGTTTCCCCCGATCAGGCCGTAGCCGACGATTTCCCCGGAATCGCTAATGGCGTTGGCGGTAAGCAACGTCCAGCCGAAGTTTGTCGATATGAGGGTATTCAGGTCGGTTGCCGGGCTAGCCCCATTCCGCCACAACGCGGCGTGAGCACTGAAACTGCCGGTCGGGTACGCCGAGCCGACCACTTGGCCGGACGAATTGATGCCGGTGGCCTGACTAAACGTGCCGCCCAAGGTGCCGAGGTCGATGGCCGGGCTGCCGCTGTTGGTCCACAGACAGGCGTGAGTGGCGGAATCGCCCGTGATGTGGGCCCGACCGACGATTTGGCCCGAGTTGTTGATACCATTGGCCTGGCTGAGCGCGCCACCCAGCGTGCCCAGGTCGATGGCAGGACTGTTGACGTTGGTCCACAGGCAGGCGTGATAGGCGGAATCGCCTGTGACGTAGGCCTGACCGACGATTTGGCCCGAGTCGTTGATACCATTGGCCTGACTGGCTGAGCCGCCCAGACTGCCCAGGTTGACCGACGGACTACTGCTGTTGGTCCACGCCGCTGCAAACTGGGCATTACTCGCCGTGTTCGCCCATCCGACGATCTGTGTGGAACTGTTGATGGAGTTCGCCACGCTGTTCGTGCCGCCCAAGGTACCGAGATCAATGGCCGTGCCGCCGCTATTGGTCCAGAGGACAGCATGCTGGGTGTTGGCCGCCGTATAGGCCCATCCGACAATCTGAGCGAGGCCGTTAATACCGTCTGCCTGGCTGTACGGGCCCCCGAGCGTTCCAAGATCGACCCCCGTCGTACTACTGTTCGTCCACAGTGTGGCGTGATAAGCGCTATTACCCGTGACAAGGGCGAACCCTGCGATCTGGTCGGCGGCATTGATCGCGGTGGCCTGCGAGGAAATGCCTCCCAAGGTGCCGAGGTCGATCACATTGTAGGCTGTGACGGCGGCTGCGCGGTGAGCGGAGCCGGCCAGACACATCAACATGCCAAGATAGATATGAGGCTTGCTCCATACAGACCCGATCCTTCGAATACGCATACCCGGCGTGGATGCATATGGCTGTGCCAAGTCTCCCCCCAGACTCAGCCCGGTATGCTGACCATCACAAGCCCGACCCAACGAATATTCCCTGCGCTTCATCACCCGTGCTCTAGCCCAAGTCCCAAGCGGTACCACCCGAATAGTAACGAATTGATCGCTCGGCGTCCATCGCTTTGTGTGACATTGGGAAACCCGACTCAACGCTGTTTTCTGCTTCGTGTTGCGACCGTGCCATCGTCGCTCCCGACCTCGTCGGGACAACCCCAGCCTGATAAAGCCAGACTTGTGCCACTCTGGACCGCGGCAAGCGGAAATTGACCAGGCGGAGCGGGCCAATTACAGGCTGTCCGCACCCGAGAGAATCTTCCCCACTCACGAAAGAGAAAAGCGCTTCCATCCTGTGAAATATCGCCAATACCAAGGCTATTTCTGGCCAGATTCTCCCGCAAGAACTCCAGAATAGGCCTGGGACAGCCACTGGTACGTTAGCTGCTAAAACCCATGTCGACACTGAAATAACGCTGTTCTCTCGGCTGTAAACAAGATCCCGCACTCCACTCTCTCAACCCACCAAGTGTGATGTCGGGACCCGAATGTGCCAGCAGGTTGGCACCGGAAGCGCCGGGACGTTCGCCCGGAAAGTATCGGACCGTTCCAGTCGACGGTCTGGACGGGTGAGCGGGATGTTGAGAAAGGAGTTGCATCGTGAATGTTGTCAAGAAGTGGGTTGTGCTGGGAGTGGGTTTCCTCATTGTCGCCGCGGCCTCTGTGTGGGGCGGGTCATCCGGCTTTCACTCGTTCGGGTCGGCCGCGTACACGATCGCTGTCTCGCAGGCAAACTCCGGCGGGGTTCCCCAGTACTCCTTTCAGCCCTGGTGGGGATCAGATATCGTGGCTCTGGCAATGGGTGACCAGCCGACCAACGATGAAGTGCTGGCCTTTGCCATGAATTGCGACAGCTCCGCCGCGCTCTTGCTCGCGTTCAATACGGCCACATCGAATATGACGACCATCGCCGAGACCACCAGTTTCGACAAAGTGCTGGAGGCAAATCTCACGACTGGAATCACGAATCTGGAACGGTTTGTGGCGGTGTTTGAAGTTCAGCCTGTGGGGTATCTGGCGGGCGGATATCTGACGGTTGCCGGACGGGTCCATCTGGATACCAATGGTTGCGCTACCGCCGTGCTGGCGAACCAGGATCGCGATCCCCTCGACAAATCGATGGGAGACCAGGATATCATGAAGTACGTTCCCGGAAAGGGCAAGGGCATCACGCAGCGCTCTGGCCAGGCGCACTTCATGGGCGTGTTGGATGTGATTTCGGATGGTCAAACCAACTCGGTGCTCGTCCCGACAGGCCACTTGACACTCACCACCGAACTCGAATAACTCCCGGCCCGAGAAACGGCGAGACCCTTGCGGCGTGTCGCCGCGGCGCCTCCAAACTTCAGCGGCGGTTCCAGCCGGACGCCATCCAGCCAGAACCGCCGCGCGCAGTGAACGTGTGTGTGTCGAATCCGCTCCTACTTCGACTGGAGCTTGCGACGAGCGAATCCGAGCGTCGTTAGGGCTGCGCCGAGTAAGATGAACGTGGAAGACATCTCGGGCACCTGAGGCACCGCGATCGGATAGAATAACCCTTGCGATCCACAGATCGCGCCGTTCCAATCAACGGGAGCCAGCCAGTCGCCGTTGGGGGCCGCCGGCAGCGTTCCCAAGCCGTTCAAATACGTCACGGCCCAATTGGCCGCCCGCGCGACGTTCCCGAAGTCAGCCGAGGTAACGTAGAAGCCGCCGTTCGACGGATCGAAGAAGCTGGTGCTGCTATACGGGGGATTGTTGTTATAGAGCGCTTCCCAGATCGCCAGTTGGAGGCCTGCTTCCTTCACTCCCGTGGGGTCGGCCCCGGCAGACGCACTGTAGGCGTACCAGATCGCGGCGGCATTCTGAATGCCACCGGCTATCCATTTCGGATCCACCCCCGTGGCTTGCGGGTCGGTGAATGCGTACGGAGCGTAGTTGTACGTCTTCGCGAGATCCGCCCCAACATCCGTGCAATACGTGTCCAGTGTCGGCAGCCACCCTGGTGCCGAGGTGCCCATGATCAATTGGCCCACGAACGCGTCCGCACTGCCATCCGCGGTTTGAATCCCCATCATCAGACCACCACCCGTCTCACCTTCGAACGTGTATTGAACCGCAGAGACTTTTGTGGAGATTACGGACAGGCCAAGAACGGCCAGACACAACCCCAAACGACACAAGAACAACTTTATCCCTTTCATCCCTATACCCTTTCTTCCCCTTCCGCTAGTCGTCAAACCATCCGACGACCCCTTAGCGGAATCGATCACTTACCTAGCAGGACTGATGCCCTGCAGAACACAGCCGGCTAACGATCACATCCAGGTCGTTAGCGCCCAATTGGTTACAAAAGTTGTTGCACATCTGAGAGAGCGGCCAGTGGCAGGAAACTGTAAACTATTCCGACACAGTCTTATGGGATGCCGACAGCCAGTTGCAGCCAGCCATTTCGGCTGCGATTGGCCCGGGCAGGATCGCTCGCCTTTGGTGTTGTCCCAGCGAGCCCGCATGAATAAAATGGTCTTAACGAGAGACGCGGAAATTGCCCCGGTCCTGCCGCAGGATTGAGGGCACAACATCCGAAGGAGGGCTGCCGAATGACAAGAGATTCATTAGCACGAAGCAACCGGGACCGCTCACCCAAGACCGGGAGTTTGTTCACCAGCCGCTCTTCGCGGGCGATGCTGACGGCCTCGGTGATCGCCATCGTCGCCACGATAGCCGGCTGTCGGACACCCCAGGACAAGTTGCCCACGCAATCCGATGCCGACCGATCAGCTGCGGTCATCCTGCGAGAGGGCGATACCGTGAAAATCACGTTTCCGGGCGCGCCGAATCTCAACGAATCGCAACAAATCCGCCGGGACGGCAAGCTCGCCCTGTCTCTGGTTGGTGAAGTTACCGCTGCCGGCCTGACTCCGTCCGATTTGGAGAAAGAGATCCTGAAACTGTACGCGCCCCAGTTGGTCACGAAGGAAGTCATGGTGACGGTCGTGTCCTCTTCGTTCCCCGTATTCGTGAGCGGATCCGTGGTTCGCCCCGGCAAGATTCTCTCCGACCATCCGATCACCGCTCTGGAAGCCATCATGGAAGCCGGCGGTTTTGACTATACGAAAGCCGACATCGGACACGTGCGGGTGGTCCGGACCGAAAAGGATGGAACGAAAACCTATACGTTGAACCTGAAGAACGCGCTGGAGGCCAGCCACAGCACGCCGTTCTACTTGAAACCGTCCGACATCGTGTACGTGCCGGAACGATTCAACTGGTTCTAGCCATCACTCGGGGGGAAACGCCATCCCGTCTTACGGACTGATGGCCAGCCGTGAGGACCGGCGGGAACGCGAGGCGGATTACGGGGCTTCTGGCGCGGGCTTCTGGATATTCAGACGATCCATCAGCTCGTACAATGTGGGACGGCTCACACCCAGCTCGGTGGCCGCCGCGGCGATCTTCCAGGAATGTTTTTGCAGCCCCTGAAGGATCATCTCGCGCTGCAGGTTTTCACAAGCCTGCTTCAGCGTGGTGGCCCGCGGAGTGTCCTTGGACTCGGCCAATTCGAGATCCTCAACGGTCAACTGTCTTCCCTCAGCCATGATCACGGCCCGTTTGACGCGATTCTCCAGTTCCCGCACATTGCCCGGCCACGGATGACCGCGCATGGCCGCCACCGCCTGTCGATCGAATCCCAATCCCTGTTTGCCGATTTCCTGCGAGAACCGCTGCAGGAATGCCTGGGCCAGCAGCGGGACGTCTGCCCCGCGCTCCCGTAGCGGCGGCAGCGTCATCTGGACCACCGCCAATCGGTAATACAGGTCTTCCCGGAAACTTCCGTCCGCCATCCCCTTCTTGAGGTCGGAGTTGGTCGCGGCCACAATCCGCGCATCCACGTGAATTTCCTGTCGGCCACCCACCCGCTCAATTCGCTGCTCCTGCAGGAACCGCAGCAACTTCACCTGCAACGGCAACGGGATTTCCCCGATCTCGTCCAGGAACAACGTGCCGCCGCTGGCGCTCTCGATCCGCCCCTTCCGTTGCATGTGAGCGCCCGTAAACGCTCCCTTCTCATGTCCGAACAGCTCGCTCTCCAGCAGCGTCTCCGGAATGGCGCTGCAGTTGATGGCCACGAACGGGCCGTCCTTTCGCGCGCTGCGGCGGTGAATCGCCAGCGCCGCCATTTCCTTTCCCGTGCCACTTTCCCCGAGAATCAGCACGGGCGCGTCCGTGACCGCCACCTTGCGTATCGAGGCGAATGCGGCCTGCATGGCGGGACTGGTGCCGAGCATTCCCTCGAACGCATCGCCCTGAAATCGTTGCTGCATCTCGCGGTACTCCCGCTCCAGCCGGGCGACGTAAAAGCAGCGCTTCAGTAGAAGTTTCAGCACTTCCGTGTCCACCGGCTTGCAGAGAAAATCGTACGCGCCGGATCCGACCGCCGTGAGCGCGACTTCCTTTTCCTCCTGCCCCGAAATGATCACCACTTTGACCAGGCGATCCATCGCCAGCAACTCGGACAACGTCGCCAACCCTTCCTCCGGATTGTTCGGCTGGGGTGGCAGGCCCAAATCCAACAGCACGACCGCGGGTCGGTCGAACTTGAAATAGTCCAGCGCGCTGCCCCGGTCCTCGGCCAGCAGGACCTCGTAGTCCTGCGCCAGGGCCCATTTCATCTGGGTTCGGATTTCTTCGTCGTCGTCAACGATCAGTAGTTTCGGATTCATGGCACCGGCCTTTGGACGGGCAACAATACGCGAAAGGTCGTACCTTTGCCCAGTTCGCTTTCCACTTCGATCCTCCCCCCGTGGGCCTCCACAATCATCTTGCTCTGGAACATCCCAATCCCCAGTCCCTTCTTCTTGGTCGTCTGGAATGGACGAAACAGCGACCGGTCGCGAAACTCCGCGCTCATGCCGCAGCCGTTGTCCGCCACCGTCAGGCTCACCCAGCCGTTTCGGTGCGCCGTTTCGATAGAGACGCGGCCGTTGTCGGAAACGGCTTCGTCGGCGTTGAGCACCAGGTTCGTGATGACTTTGAGGATCTGCTCCCGATCCAGATACAACCTCGGGACTGGATGCAGATCTTGTACCAGATCGACGTGGCCGTTGCGGACCCAGGCCGTGATGGCCTGCGACACCACTTCATTCAAGTCTGTCTCGACCGGTTGCATCTTCAGTTCGTGGCGCAACAGGCTCAGGCGGTCGATCAGTTGGTTGATGTGATCGACGGTCTTGGCAATGCCCCGCAACGCGTCCTCACGAAACGCCGGCTTGTCGAAATGAACGGGCAGATTCCGCAGCATCAAACTCAACGTCGACGCGGTGTTCTTGAGGTCGTGAATGAAGAACACGGACATTTTCTGGAACGCCTCGAGTTCGCGGGCTTCGAGCAGTCGTTCCGACAACTGGACGTTGCGCAAGCTGGCCGCCGCCTGATCGCTCATGCACTTGAGCAAATCAAAATCCTGCTGCGAGAACGGCACGCCGCCGACACGGTCACCCAGGGTGATAACCCCCAGGAGTTCCCCATTGCTGATCATCGGGACGGCCACGCGGTCCCCGCCCTTGCGGAACTCGCCGGGGTGCCACTGCCTTACGAGCTGGGCCCATTTCTCCTTCGCCGTGTCAATATTCACGGGCATGGTCTCCCGCAGAAGGGCGGCAACGACCTCGGCCACCTCCGCACCCTGCGGGCTGAGCCGCGCACCGGCGACGTCCGACAGCGACGTGGATGCCGCAAACGTCAGCCGTTCCTTCGTGTCGTCCACCAGCCAGATCGTGACCGATAGAGCCTGGAAGATCTCGGCTGTGAGTTTGACAACCGCCCGGCATAATTCCGTCTGGTCCACGCGAGAGGCGGTGCGCTCGGTGAATTTCCGCCATACCTCCCGATAATCATGGAGCGGGCGCTGAAGATGACGGCTGACAAAGCGCCTGGTAAGCAGGCGGGCGCGCTCGGACAGCAGGAGAACCGTCAGCAGCACCAGGGCGATCAGGATCACGAAGGCCTTGACGGCGAACGTGGCGTCCCCGCCCAGAAACGTCACCACTTTGGCAAATACTCCGACCACAAACAGGTAGACTCCCGCCAGCAACACCGTCAGCGAGTTGTACAGCACCGACTGCGACGGATACACGCTCACGTCGAAGTGACCCACCCGCAGCAACGACCGCAGAATCAGCAAACACGCCAGCAGGAGGGTTCCCGAGTCGACGCTTGTCCAGGAAAGGTCGACCACCCCAAAGACCAGATTCTGGCTCGTGGTGTAGGCGCGGACGGCAAACAAGACTCCCAAACCAATAATCATGAATTTGATGCGCCACCGCATCGTCCCCACGGAAGCGCGCAGGGTGCGCTCGAAGTTCGTCAACACCAGGATGCTGCACATCAGGAACAAAAGATTCAGTCCCACGGCTGGCCAGCTCAGCAGCAAAACCCAATGGTTCGAGGAAGGCAGTTGGCGCGCAACGGTCACCACGTCCGCCTGAACCGCCGCTACCAGTCCGGTCGGCAGGACGAATGCCGCCACGATCAGCCACCACCATTTTCGCAGCGTTTCCCGCGCATCACCACGAGAGTAGGTCACGCTGAACAGAAGCCAGATGCCAGGAAGAATGGAGGTTGCCACAAAGCGCCAGTTCTCCCAGTAGACCATCTCTTCCGGCACGGTCGCCTGCGCTGCCAGCCCGCCCAACAGACTTTCCGCCGCCAGCACGGTCATGCCGACAAAGAATGCCGCGGGCGCCAGGGACAGCTTCTCCCGAACGGCCACGGTCACTCCCAGAGCAAACGCGAGGAGTGCGCTGCCGACGGCCAGTATGAAAACCAAACCCATGACTTACGATTTGTTCAGGACGAAATCCCGCGTGCCCGACTCATGCTGCCGGGCTGCCAAGACGGAGGCAGCTTACACCAACTCGATTGCATGGAGAATGCCAGAGTGGCGGCGGCGAAAGGCTTACCAGTGGAAGACCACGCCCGACTTCAGGCCTATTGTAGGGAAGAAAACCCTCCGACAGGTTTGCCCCGTCGGAGGGTCAGGAAACTATTCTTGCGGAAGACTATACGCGAACCGACTTGTGGTAGCGACCGAACGCCCACAGCGCAATCAGGCTCGAGCCCAGCAGTACCAGCGTCATCCCGCCTTCGGGAACGGACGGGTCACCGCCGCTGCTGCCATCAGAAGCCAACGCCAGCGTCGCAGTGAAAGTCGTGGCGCCAATCCCATCTTGAGTAATGATCACTTCCTGCGATAGCGAATACGGGATAAACAGCGTCTCGTCGGCTGAAGACTGAGACCCGCTGCCCGATATGCTGGTCAGGCCCAGCGTCGTGCCAAACATATAGTTGCCCGGATCCGCAAAGGTATTGTACTGGACGGATCCGGTGGTCAACACATTGCCGAGCGAGGCATTAAAGATGCCGCTGCTCGGGCCGAGATTGACATCACCGAACCAGATGTAAAGGTTGTGCGTTCCGAACAGCCCTGCAATGCTGGCGTCCACAGACAGGTCGCTCAAGCTGAAGTTGGGCGAAGTCGCACTGCCGCTGGAACTGCCCGAAGTCAAATTGATCGTCCACGCGCCAAGCCCTCCGCCCCAAGAAACCTCGCCGCTCGTGGGATTCGCATCCAAGCCTGACCCGTCCGCGATCGTTACGGTGTCACCGACTCCGTCACTGAGGAACAGGGTGGGAATCGCATAGCTCCGCGTCGCGATCGCCGCCACACCCACAGCTACTCCTGTTGCCAACCACAGTTTGAAGCTCTTCATTTTTCTCCCTCGTTATCCTCTCGCCATTTCCTCTATGCCATCGAGAACACCAAATCTCGCAAAACCCGTTTTAGCTGCCATCATGCCAACGAATGTATGCCAGTGAATGTGTTAATCATAAGTGCTTTGTATGCAATATACTACATCGTTCACAAAAATGCGATGCTCGCCCGCTTCACCGCCGAAGTGTAAAGAAAGCCGACATTAGAAGCTCCCGTTCACCGCAATCCGAGTCGCGTTGACCATGTAACACTCTGGATTACAGCAACTTGTGAGTCGAATGAGAACTGTAAACATACGCAACCGGTTGTAAACAACCCGCACACAATCAGCTCCTAACCACCTCGACGAGCCGAAACGATGCCTGCAACAAAGAAGTCGTTCGCTTGCAGCCCGAGGATTCCAAGCGACCCTTATTACTTCAGTTGCGCCAAGGCCTGCTTTGCTCCCGCCTTGAGTTCACCGTCCAAATTCAAATCGAGAGCGCGCTGCAGAGAGCGCTTGCTCTCCGCAAGCTCGTTATTCCGAAGTTGCGCCATCCCGAGGTAATACATCACCGTGGCATCACTCGTCAGTTTGGCAGCGCTCTCTTTCAAAAGCGCAGCCGACCTGACAAAGTCTCCCCGTCGATACACCGCAATCCCCAGAGCCTTCGCGACTTCTGGATCATTCGGATAAATCTCGCGGGCCTGCGCCGCCATTGGCAGCGCCTTCGGGTTTTCCATGGGCGCTTCCGCCGCGTAAATTATCGCCAGACGCCGTTTCGCCGGACCGAACTCCGGATACACCGACAGCGCCTTTTCATAGACCTGCTCCGCAACATGGGCGTTCGCCTCTTGCTCGTCAACAAGCCCCATCACCATCAGCGCCGGCACGAAGTTGGGCTCCGACTTCAGTGCGTTCTCCACACGTGACGCTTCGGCAACCGCGCGCGTCGGGTCGCCGGCCAGCGCGAGCATGTCCAAAAAGCGTGTCGCCGCATCAGCCCGCGAGAAAGCGGGGCCGGCATTGAGTGCCGCCCGCGCCGCCGCCGCCGCATTCGAGACCTGGCCCACGCTGTAGGCCGCGAGCGCGTAATCATAGGACACTTCGGGATTCTGCGGTTGTTGTTGCGACGCCTGTTGAAGCAGGCTCGCCGCCCATTTGTAATCGCCCGTCTGGAAGACCAGCCGTCCCAGAACACGGGAAACCGCTGCATCGTTCGGTGCCGCCTTGTTCGCCGCCTTGGCATATTCCATGGCCCTGGGCAAATCGTGGAGACGTTCGGCGTACAATCGAGCCAGATTCACCAATGCCAGCACATCGTCAGCGCTGGCGGCCACGACCGCTTGGTACTCTTGAATGGCCCGATCGTAATTCCCGTCCCGCTGGTAGATGGCGCCCAGCCGGACCCGGGCCACGGGGTCGTCCGGCACCGCCGCGACTCGTTTCTCCAGTTCAGCACGCTGTTCCATTCCAGCGGTCCCGGCATCGATCCCCAGGATCGTCAGGCACTGATCGGCCTCGTCGCGTCCCGTGACGTCCTTCTTCAGATCCAACGCGCGCTGCAATGCCGCGCGGGCCGGCTCCTCCCGGCCCAACATGTAATACGCCAGCCCGAGATGAAGCTGGACATCCGGTTGTCCACCGAGTTTGGCCGCGCTCTCCTGCAGCAGGCGCGCGGCCCTCGGATACTGTTTCATTCGGTAGAGGATCCACCCCAGCGTGTCGGCGGCGAGCGGATTGAGCGGCTGTAATTCGTGCGCCTTGCTGGCAATTTCATACCCCTTGTTCAACTGCCCGAGCCGTTCCGCATACAACCACGCCAGATTGTTCATCGCCGGTACGTAGCGCGGATCCATCGCCAGTAGTTTCTCGTACGTGTCGCGGGCGCCATGGTAGTCCTTCTGGCGTTCCTGCGTCATGGCCATCAACATCCAGGCTCCATCCTCCTTGGGGTTCTTCTCCAAAAACGCGCGCAAGTCGTCCAGCGCTTTCTGTTCCTGATGGTTGTCCACATACAACCGCGCCAGCATCAGGTGAGCGGCGCGGGAGTCCGGCCGCAACTCGATCGCCTTCAACAGCGCGCTTTCCGCCTGTTTCGCATCCGATTGCGCGAGGTAAATCTTGGCTTGAATCAGGCGGCCCTCCGCCGCCTTCGGGTTGCGATCCAGCAATGGCTGTATGCGTTGCAGGGCCGCTTTATATTGCTTGTCCACCAGGTCCATGTCCACCAACTGCTCGACCGCGGCGAAGTCATCCGGCGATAATTCCAGCGCCCGGCTGAATGCGGCGCGGGCTTCCGTCGTCTTCTTCTGCTGGAGGAGCGTCATCCCCATCAGGAATGGAACATCCGCCGCCCGGGGAACCAGTTTTTCCAGTGCATCGTAGACCTTGATGGCCGACTCGAAGTTGCCTTGAACACGATAGGCGTCCGCCAGTAGCAACTGCGCCGGGACCAAATGGGGCTGCTTCTCGACCAGCGTCCTCAGTGCCGCGATCGCTGCATCCACGTTCCCCGATTTCATTTGGAGGCCCGCCAGCAACACGGTCGCCTTCGCCAGCGTCGGCGACAGACTCAGCGCCTGGTTCAGACTGATCACGGCCTGGCCGATTTCATTCCTCGCCAGGTAGCCGGTCGCCAGTTCATACTGCGCTTCGGCCGACTGCGGGTACACCTCGGCCAACTTCTTGAATTGGTTGACCGCCTCGTCCCGATCGCCTTTCGCCAGGGACAATCGCCCGCTCTGCGACAGCGCTTCGTAGTTCAGCGGGTCCCGCGCCAGAGCCTTGCGGATCAGCTCGGCGCTCTCGTCGTACTTCTTCTCCCGCAGCGCGATTTCCGCCAACCATTGCCAGGCCGGCAAATAATCCGGCGTCGTTTGGCCGATCTCGTGCAGCAGCTTCTTGCCCGCCTCCAGATCCCCTTTCTCAATCTCGTACTGGGCGTACCGCAACCGTCTCGGGGATCGGGCAGGAGCCAAGTCGGCCGCCGCCCGGAACGCCTCCTCGGCGCGTTTCTGATCGTTCTGGGCAAAGTACAGATTCCCATACGCCCAGAAGACGGAACTCGACTTCGCGTCGAGTGCCTTGGCCCGCTCCAGATCGGCCGCCGCCGCCGGATAGTCGCCGCGGGCCTGCTCCAAATGCGCCAGCCCGACATCCAGCGCTGCCGTTTCACCCGCCTTCCGGACGACCGCCTGCAATCTCTCCCGGGCCTCGACCATCGCATTGGTGCTGACGGATGAGCCGGCCAACAGCAGCGGCGCTTCGTCATCCCGCGGGTTTCGGTCGAGAACGAAGACCGCTTCATCGCGAGCCTCCGCCAGTTTCCCGACGGAGAGATAAATCTCCGCCAGCTTCTTGCGCACCTCCAAATTGTCCGGCGACAGCGTCTGTGCCTTTGCCAGAAACGGCACGGCTCGAGCGTACCGGCCTTGTGCGCAGTAAATCAGTCCCAGGCGCCCGATCGCCGGGGCGTTCGAAGCGTCGGCTCTCAAGACGATCAGGTATTCGATCTCGGCTTTGTCGAACTGACCTGCGTCGTAGTACTGGTTGCCCCGGGACAGATGCCGCGCCGCGCGGTACGATCTTGTGCAACCGCCGCTGGCCAGCGCCAGAAGCAGTATTCCCAGCGCCAGAACGCTGTAGCCGGACTTTCGTTTGGAGCGTTTCATAGGTTTGTTGCGGTGCTCGACTCCGTTGATCTGTCTTGTCGGAGCCGGCGAGCCGCGCACGATCATGTCATTACCAGCCCATGCCGTCAACGGATCCGTCTCCCTTGCGGCGTTCCACCGCCGCGCAATCCATCTAGATGATGCCGTCTTCGAACAGCTTGTCCTTCACCCGCTCCGCGGCGGCCAACAATCGGTCGTTTCTCGCCAGGTAGTTGTCGCGCACGTCGGACAACATGCGCCGCGCAAATACCCGGGAACGGAAACTCCACGAGCGTCGATACTCGTGGGTCCGATTCTCCGGCTGGCGATAGTCCAGCCTCACCTCGCATTCCTCACCCGGATCGAGCCAGACCTCGCACGTCAGAAAGCCCGCTTGCCATCCGAACGGCACGCGCCGGCCTCCCGCTGTCACCTGTTCAATCAAATCGGGCACTTCGGCCTTCTTCAGCGAGTAGAGGCAGCGTTCGCCAGTCGTGTTTCGCAACCGCGTGACCGGCGTGAAGAACCGGGCGCCGTAACGGCCCGGCCCCATCCGCTTGACGACGATGCTCGAGGTGATCGTCTCCTGAAGCGGTCTCCACACCGGCGCATTCTCCAACGCCGCGAGTTCCCGCACCAGCCGCCGCAGCGGCTCGAACCCGTGTTTGAAAAACGCATGGTGTTCGCCGATCACCAGCGGCTTTTGAAACAGGGTGTCGAAGGCAAAATCAAATGCATTGTCCGGGTATCGCCGGCCAAAAATGGGGAACCCGTCGTACTTCGTTACCGCGACGTCCAGCAGGTCCCGAAGCGTCAGCGGTCTTTCACCTGGGTCCACCGGCCACTGGGTCGTATTGACAACCGCCAGATAGCCGCACTGCTTCAGCGCGCGAACCGCCGCGGTCGAGAATTCCCCTTGGGGAAACACCATCACTTTGTCGTACGGCATCCGCGTCAGAAGGGTATGGGCGTCCATCCATTCCCGGGCCCACCGCGCCTTTTGGCTCAGCCACTCCTCATCGCGGCTGGCAAACTCGGCGTTCGTATGGTCGCAGCCGTGCACCGTGATCGAGAACCGGCCGGGCTGGCGCAGCATCAGATCGGCGACGCGCCGGTCGCTCCGCCAGTGGTTGTAGGGAATAAATGCCACCGTCAGGGAGCACCCCGTCTGCTCGAGTTCGCGCGCCAGCGGTTCATACCGGAGAAAACCATACCGTTCTCGCAGATACGGGTCGTCAATCACAAGTGTCACCGACCGGGCCGGCGCGGTCCAACACCACGGGCCGAACACCGAGCGGAGGAAGATCGACATCCCCAACAACTCCAGATACCACCGCCGCGGCAAGCAGGTCGGCACGAGCGGAGCGTCGATATCCGGCAGAGTGGGACTGGCCAGGAGGAACAGTGTCGCGCGGCCATGGGGCCGCGAGACAAAGCACGGCTGGCCATTGACCGAGATGATCGTATCCAGACCGGCCACGGTGGACGGACCGGCGAACACCCGCGGGGTCACGGCCGGGTCAACCGTGTACGACCGGCCACCCACAGGAAACGCCGCGCCCGCTCCGTTCGCATGGACCTCACATCGGCACGGCTTCGATTGGATCGCGACCACCGAGGTCATCGCTCCCCGCGTCAGCCGTTTCAGTTCTTCGCCTTCGGCCCCGTCATTCACCGCTCCGTACACCAGAATGGCTCTCGCCTGTTCCAACAGATTCGACAGCCACGATTGTGAACGCAAGGACTGCAGCGCGGTCCAACTGATTGCCAGACACGCTTCCGCCGGAGGCACCGCCTGAATTTCCGGCGGAGGCTCCGCCGTTCCGGCGCGGACAGGTACCAGGTTCGCCGACACTCCCAGAAAACCGGCGAACTTGGCCAGGGCCTGGTCCGTCGCGACGGATGCTTCCGACGACAGCACCAGCAATCGCGGTTCGTGAGTAAACTCCTGCATGCGACTCCAGCGGACGTTACGGCAACGGGCGAAGGCTGGCGGAGAACGCCTTGAGCGACGTGGCGCGGGTCAACATCTGCCCGAGCCTGGCGATGGGTTTGGCCGGGTTTCCCTGCACCATCGTCATCGGCGGCACGGACCGCGTCACGACGCTGCCCGCCGCCACCACGGCTCCCCTGCCGATGGTGACTCCCTGCAACACCACCACGCCCGGGCCAATGACCGCGCCCTCCTCAATCACCACACCCTTCGATTCCCGGAAATGAGCGATGATGGTCGCGCGGATGCCCACGACGGCGTCATCCTGAATTTCGACAAGATACGGATGTTCGGTTTCAATGATGGCGTCGTATCCGATCCAGACCCGCTTCCCCATCTTCACGCCGCGCCAGCGATGCAGCCAGACGCGAATCGTCGTCGCTCCTGGCGAGATTCTCGCGAGAATCTGGAAGATTCGATTCTTCAACGCCGATACCACGGGGATTTTCATGGCGACACCTTCACCCCTTTGCGGTCCAATGCCTGGCGGATCTGCACGTAGCTGGTGAGCTGGTCGATTTCCTCCACGTCAAACGCGACCCCGAACACCGTTTGGATCTCGACGATCAACTGGACCATCGCCAGCGAGTCCCATTTGGCGATCCGTTCCTGCACAATATCCTCGGCGGCGATCTCCGGCGCCAGCGCGAAGAATTCCACCAACAGATCCCGCAATCGATCCGTCTCCACCATCACTGTCCTCCGTTGCTTGCCAGCCACGCCGGCGGCTCGACCGGCTTCACCGGCTCCATCAGGTAGCGCGTCACTGACGAGGTCTTTTCGAACCGCGCGAATCCAAGTTTGTCGAAGAACTTTTCCGCCAGACCGTTCTTCGGCGTGGGGATGTACTCGCCGATAATCCCCGCGAATTTGCCCGCGCGCGCTTGCTTTGCCAGTTCGGCCCACAGGCATTCCTCCACCCCGCGGCCCAGAGCCCGGCAACTGACGAGATAACTGTCGATCCGCAGGCGGCCCTTCTCTGCGGGAACCGCCAAGAGCACGCCGACGATCCCCTGATCGCCAAACTTGTCGGATAACCGCAGCGTCAGCCCGATGCTGCCGGGTGCCGCCATCAACGCCTTCAATTCCTCCAGCCGGTGCCGCCGTGTGGTCAGGTTGAACTGGTTGGTCTTCGACAACATCTGGACGACACGCTGTTCGGTCCCTTCGTGAATGCGCTCGACCGTCGCCTCCAGATGCAGGGAACGGAGAAATTCCTCCAGGTTCGCTTCGTGTCCGCGACCGCTTCGGGCCTCCCGCAACTCATACTCGCGATGGCGCCCGCGGTCTTCCGCGCTCACTGTGTACGCGTCGAAGGCGTCGGTCGATTGCAGCGCCTGCAGCATGTGGAGCGGATCGCTCCGCTGGTTGATGACCAGCACTTCCGGTTGGAACATCCGCATCTGCTCCCGCTCGTAGTCCGAATCGTCCAGCATGGCAAAACTGTCGATCCCCAACCCGAGTTCGTCGGCGATCTCACGGAGGTTCTCGTGTTTGTGATTGAAATTGACGCGCCTCGAAACGAAGTCCTCCCACTTCAGTTCCATGTCGGGCAGTTCGCGAAACGCCTCTCGTACCTCCGCCTCGTCATTCTTGGAAACCAACACCAGAAGCACTCCCTGGTCTTTGAGTTCCCGCGCTTCCCGTTGAATGCGCCGGTAGATGTTTCCGGGAAAATCGTGTCCGAGCTTCAGGCCCCGTACGCCGTCCTCGCCAAGGATCCCGCCCCACAATGTGTTGTCCAGGTCCAGCACCAGCACTTTGCGGCGTGGCGCCACCAGCGGCCGCAGATGACGCCCGACGAACAATCCCAACGACAACGCACCCCGCAGACTCAACGGCTGCCGCGCCATCTGTTCCATCATCGGGTCGAAGGCCCCGGCTCCTTCCTGCGCTGCCCACCAGTTCCAGTCCAACAGGTAAAGACCGGGCAGGGATGCGGCCAACTCGCCCAACTTGCGATTCAGTTCCGCGACGGCATTCATCGCGCCGCCGACCAACTGCGAGTTCAGCACCAACCCCGACATCTGTCGGGGCGACGGGAAGGTCGCCAGAAACAGCGGCGATTTCGCGGTCCCCCGATACGCGCGGCAAGCCCGCTCGATTCGTCCCCAGAGTTGTTCCACGCGACCCCTTACGACCTCGGTGCCGCCGGAGGAGTACGGAAGGAGAACCTCGGGGATCAGTTCTTCGATCCGCCACAGAACCACCGTGGCTAGGCTGTCTTCCTGATACACGAACGACGTTTTATCCAGGAGGTGTTGCTCGATCGTATTCAGCGGCGCGATCCGCAGTTGCGGCCGGCAGGGAATGCACTCCAACCCGAGCCGCAACGCTGGTTCCACCGGCTCCACATTGAAGCTGGCCAGCAGATGGATCGCCACGTCCGGCCCGCGGAGCCTTGCATCGACCGCTTCCAATGCCGCGTTCGCCCGCCGCACGCTCATCCACGTCGGCGCCTCGCCGAACGCCGCCAGCACCGCAGCCCGGGCCGGCTCCGGCAACCGCGAGACCGCGATGTCAACTGGCCGTTGCATGTGATTGGACCTCTTTCAAAATGCCAATGCCCAATTGTATTCCGCTCCCGAAATTCACCACAACGTGGAGCCGCCCGTCGCTGCCGGAATGCAGTTTCTCCAGGGAGATGACGGAGTCCGAACTCAAACAGTGAGCCCGCTCCGGCAACTGGTCCTGGATGTGCCGTTCGGGCGATACCTTCAGGTAGCCGCTGACCATGTCCCAGGCTTGGGGAAAAATGTTGGGGTAATGCACAACCGCCTCCCCCAACCCGCTCGTCACGCCCGCGCACTCCGCCAACTCGCGCGTCATGTGCACGGTGCGTTTGACGATTTCCACCAGCGGCACGAGCCGCCGCCCCGTCGAATAGTGATCGATTCCGAGGACTTGAAACCCGTTTTTCTCCCGGCTCATGAGGAAACCCGAAGCGGCATCGGATGTCAGGATTTTTTCGCGACGGGCGTCAAACCACATTCCCTTCGGGCGCACGTCCGCGGTGAGACAGATCACGGGCGCGTCCGCCGCCGCACCCAGCACCCCGGCCCCCAACGTGATCAAGGACAAGAGGCCGGCACACCCGCTGGCAAACGAACCAAAGTACGGAATGTGATCCACGTTGAATTGACGGAGCAGCAGCGCCGGAAAATACGTCGCCCGCGACATCAGATCCTGATCTTCCGATTCGCGTCCGAGCGACGCGTTCTCGCCGTACGAGTGGTGAACGACAATCGCCCTCGGGCTGGGACAGGACTTCAGCAACGCCCCGAACGGCGCGGCCGCCAACGACAGCAAATCCTCCGTCTTCCCCGCCCCGCGGTTGAATTGGTAGCCGTTCTTGGCCAGATCTTCGACCGTGTTGCCGATCAGATCGGCGGCCTTCAGCTCTGACAGGTCCCGACGGACCGACCCGAGCTTGTGGGTCAATCCCGAGATGAACACGGGGCTGGTGTGATAGCTGACAATCATGCTGACAGAAACTCCGTTGCCACAAGCCCGCCTTCAGGCCGGGCGCGCGCCGTCCTTCCCGTTGTTACCGGCGGCTTCGGCCACATATCGGCTGAGCGGACCGAGCACGGTCAATTGCTCCGGGTCCAGGCGGCTCATGTCCAACTCGATCTGGAACTTCTTCTCCAGGTCGCCGATCATCTGCAGCACGCCCAATGAATCGATAACCCCCCGCAACAGAAAATCAAAGTTGTCCGGCAACGCGCCGGGGTCGAATCCCTTTCCGCGAATCTGATCGGCATACTGCCCCACCAGGAACGCGCGAATACCTTCCGCAGTGATTTTACTCATTCGCAGTCTCCAACACTTTTACAAGGGCTTTGCGGTCGATCTTGCCGTTGGCGTTGAGCGGAAATACCGGCCGGCAATGGAGTTTCCGCGGAACCATGTAGGCCGGCAGCCGCAGGCTCATTTTCTTGAGAAGTTCTTCCGCGTCCACACTCTCGGTCTGGAGGAATGCTTCGATCCCACTCGCGCCCCCCGGGACCAGCGGCCATCCAAACGCGGCCACGCTCTCGATCCCCGAGAGCTCGCGAAGAGCCGCTTCCACCTCGCCCAACTCAACGCGGTGCCCCAACACCTTGATCTGATTGTCCACGCGTCCCAGATAAACCATCGGCTGGCCGTCCAGCGGACGGCGGACGCGGTCTCCGGTGCGGTAATACACTTCATTCCGGCCCGGCGGCGTGATGAAACTGGCCGCAGTCTTTTCCGGGTCCCGCCAGTACCCGAGGGACATCTGCGGACCGGTCATCAGCAATTCGCCATCCGCTCCGGGCGCCACTTCGCGGAAACTCTCATCGGCCACGAGCGCGACCATGCCGGGGAACGGCTGGCCGATCGGGACAATCCCCCTCTCCGCCTCGGGGTCCGAGCGCACCGGGTCCCAGCGATAGAACGTGCAGGCAATCGCCAGCTCCGTCGGACCGTACAGGTTCTCCACGATGGAATTCGGTGCCGCATCCGACCACGCCCGGGCCACGTCCACCGGCAGCGCTTCACCGCAAAACATGCTCGCCCGCAACCGTGGATACAGGCCCGGTTTCAATGTCCCCAACCGTTTCATGAACACCGCGGTCGACGGGACCGAAAACCAGATCGTCAACCGAGAATCGTTGATGAATCGGCCCGGGTTGATCAGCGTTTTCTCCGAGGGACAACACACGCAGGCCCCGCGCTCCCAGGCCACAAACATGTCCGCGACCGAGAGGTCAAAGGTCATGTCGAACGTCTGCGAGAAACGGTCCTCATGGGTGACGCCGAAGCGGTCGGCAATGAAATCCACGTAATGTGTCGCGTTGCGGTGGGCGACCATGACTCCCTTGGGCACGCCCGTGCTGCCCGAGGTGAACAGGAGATAGGCAATGGAATCCGGCGACGCCTCCACTCGCCGCCACTGATCGCTCGACGCCAGTTGACCGCCACCGATGAACTTGTGACGGGGCCAGCGCGCCGCCAACTCACGAAGATCGTCCCGGTCCGGAAGCACGATCACCAACGGACGGTCGATTCCCTCCAACACCTGACCCAGTTGACTTTCCGATTGAGCGTCGACCACCACGGCGCGGCAACCGGCCCGCTGCAGCATCGTTCGCGTCCGCTCCGGCGGAAATGTCCGATTCAGCGGAACGTATCCGTGCCCGCGCAGCAACGCGGCCAGCACTCCCGAAAAGGCCGTGACCGACCGATAGGCGAATACAGCCGTCAACGGCGGGTCGTTCGCGGCGTCGAGCGCCGACAGCGTCCCCGCCAGCGAAGCCGCCTTCTGGAACAACTGCCTGTACGTGAGGCCCTGACCCGAGACCTCCAGCGCCGGACGGTCCGCAAACTTCTCGACCGATTGGAGGAATCCCGAATGAAGTATCCGAAGCGGTGGCATGGTCATTGGGGGAAGGTGGTCAGGCACATGGTTGCGGTTGAACGAGACCGGCACGTTGCTGTTCGGCCCGCCGCAGGAGAATCAAGAGCAGAAGGAACGGCACCATCGACAGCGCAAAAAACAACGGGCCACCGTCGTGGTGTAACCGCGAGTAAATCATCTGAGGTCCTACGTGAACGCACAGCTCCCCAATCACGAAAATGCGGAACCCGTTCCGCAATAACCCCAGCGGAAGCACCGCCAGGGCGAGGATTCCACGGTTCCACGAAGACCGCAAAAATAGATGGCCCGCGACCAGACTGGTGAGGAATAAAACCAAGCTGGAATGAATGCCGCTGCATTCCGGCGCGACTTCGAGAGCGAAGCCGGGCAATTGAAAATTGAGGTTGCTGTAATACGCCGGCATGCCGAATACCTGGAAGAATCCGTACGCCGTCAGAGCCGACCCCCTCTGAAGAACACCTTCCAACCAGCCGTGGATCACTGTCGGAAATGGCACCATGAATACCAGGAAGCACAGCGGAAACTGGATGGTTCTCAGCGTATCCCGGCTCAGGAGCGCGCCGCACAAACCGAAGAAGAGGCAGACGAACGCGGACGTCGTCCACGCCAGGCGATCCTGGTTCGTGATCGGCCAGCCGCGCAAACGCGCCAGCCAGTATCCGGCCAACAACGCCAATCCCGCCCCGCCGGCCAGCGCGATGAATCGCCAATTGCGTTTCGATGCGCCGGACAGCCGACGGCGGTCCAGCCATGCCAGATAGACACTCACGAACGGCACCAGCAAGATGTGCGAGTACAGTTCACTTGTGGCCGCGAAACACACCAGACGGACGAGCGGCGCGCTGAAGCAGGCCGCGAGGACCATCGTCGCCCAGAGAAAATTCCTCGGCCATCGCGAACGGCCGACCGCCACCGGGTCACGGTCCGTCGTGGGTTCTGCGCGCAAGGACGGAATCACCTTAGTATTGGTATCCAAGCTGGAAACCGTACTGATTGCTGGCGTACCCGAATCCCGCCTGGTTCGACAGATTCTCGCTATACTGATAGGTGGCCGACGCCGTGGCCCGCTTGAGGAATACGCAGGTCAGACTGGCACTGATCGCATAGTTCTTGTCGCGGCGGCTGGCAATGACCGCCGTCGATGTCGATTTGTACGTGTCCCAATGGTAGCCGCCGCCGACGTTCAGAAAGAGCTTTTGCAGCAGGCGCTGACTCAGCGTCACCGTCACATCGGTCGTCTCGGTAACCTCGTCCAGCAACGGAGACGCCGACACGCTGCGGTCGGCATCCAAGGTGATCGCCGTGACGGGGAACGGCGCGTAGCGGATTCCGGCACCGAAGATCGGACTGACCAGATCGCCTTCGGAGGAGTTGAGAAACTGGCGGTCTTCCGCGCCGCCATGAATCTCCAGGCTGGTGACGCTGGTCGCCCGCCAGTTCATCCGCACCTGGTATCGCTCAAACGCCGAATCGACCCCCACGCTCACGTTGTCGTAGCCACCGCCAATTCCCAGGCCCCCATCCAGGCCCGGCCAGAACTGGTAATTCAGCCACTCCATGGTTGACCACTCGCGCGTGTCGGTAAATTTATCCGTGTACGCGAAGATTTGGTTGGCGCTCGCGTCCAGCGACATGACCGTATTGAAGCGATACGACCCCGTCAACGCGGTACCGAACGTCTCCTGCACTGTTTGCCCGCCCGTTACGATCAGCGGTTCATCGGCTCGGGTGTAGGTCTGGCTGAATCCGAAAAGCCAATCGCCATATGTCCCGCCGCCGTTCAATGTGACCGCATGGTCCAGCGTGTTGTGAAACTCGCTGCTGGAAAACACGGACCACGACGGCGTGTAATCCAGTGTCCAGTTTCTGCCGATGTCGACGAGTAATCCCGGGGAAATAATCTGGGTGATCGTGTCATGGGAGGAGCCCGGCGCGGATTGAATCCCGGTCGCGTAGAGAAACTGGTAGGACAAATGCGGGTGTAGATCCAGCGGTCCCACCTCGAGTGGTTTGTGCTGGAGGGCTCCGGCCGGAGTCGCGTTTCCAAAGTCGACGAACCCCGCGCTGTTGGACTGGATATCCACGACCGCCGGCGGTATCGTCGATACCCCCACCGGCGGCGGCGCCAGTACATTCTGCGCCCACGCGGTGCTGACCGAGGCCGCGTGGCACCACACCACCGCTCCAATCACCGCTGCCACCGACCGACTTCTTGCCACAGTCACGGACCGTCTTGATCGCGTCTTCGTCATAGAGTTTCCCACCTGATGATGGCTCCTAACCTGCTAATGATGAATTGGTTGCAAATCTCGTCGCGCCGGCCACCCAACCGCACCGCCCGGGCGCCACCGGCGCAGCGATTCTTCCAGGGCGTCTTGCACCGGCCGCATGTGGACTCCGGTGGCGCGAACCTTCGAGACATCCAGGATACAGTTCGATCGGGGCGCCAGCGCGCCTTCGCGGTAAAACTCTTCGTCATCCTTCCAGAACTCGAATCGGCGAATGGACGGCAATGTCCGCGTCATCATGGCCACCACCTGCCGCGTGGTGACCGCGCCCGGATTGGTCACATTGTAGATGCCAAACGGCGCGCCCCGTTCCCACAGATTCAGACAGGTTTGCACGAAATCATCCAGGTGCGAAAGCGAATTCACACTGTCATACACTTTCGGATAGGATTGGAGCTTCGAGAGGAAGTTGCGCGGCTGATCGTGCTCGTTGAACGGGATTCGGCAACGCCAGACATAGCACTCCCGCACGGTTCGCAGCGCCTCTTCGGCCAGCGCCACGGTCCCGCTATAAAAGCTGCAGGGCGGCTTGAGGAACGAGCAGTTCGGTTCATCCAGCTCGGTAAACCCGGCGAACCGGTCCGGGTGCTGCTCAAACAACCGGCAAATTTCCTGCCGCGCGAGATCGGTCTCGATGCGCGTGCTCCCGTTGTCCAACATCTTCGCGCCGCTGTAAATCGATCCCGACGACACGTGTCCCCACGGCGTGTTGGTCACCAGGCACACACGGGCGATGGTCTGCGGCAGCAACGCGTTGGCCGCCAGTGTCTCGGCGCGGGCTGATTCGCAGCCGTCCACGTTCGGCCGTCCCGTATAGCCGGCCGCATTGATGATGAAACTCGGCTTCATCTTGCGCACGTAGTCGAAGAGGATGTCAAACTGGGTGTAGTCGATCGCCATCCTCGCCAACGGGACGAACGGATAGCGCCGGTGACGCAGTTCGGCGGCAAACGCCTGCCCAATGTAACCGCTGGCTCCCAATAGCAGGATCATGACACATCACCTCGCTTATCCGGAGCGTCGTTCCGCGAATCAGCCTCCGCGTCGACGGCCACCGAGTCGGCCGGCTCACCGTGAATCCGGGAGTAGTGCGCCGGAAAGAGATGCCGCAACAGCAGCTTGCTGGCCGGGTTCAACCACGTGTACGCGGGCCTGGTCACCAATTGACAGCCGCGCCGCATGAGAAAGTCGTCAATCCCCTGCGCCTCGGACGTCTTCGGGATTCCCGCATACACCTGGGCGATGCCGCCATCCTCGCTGGCCTTCAACCTCAGGGTGTGCAACAACAAGCTGGACACATGGTCGCGCAACGCCTCGCTCGTGGCGAATACCGTCGAATAAATCAACGTGTCTTCGATCAGGTGCGCAATGCTCACGGCGCACAGTTGTGCGTCTCGATACGCCCCCAACACCAAGGAGGATTCGTGCTCGAATATGGCATCCGCCCAGTCGTCGAAGCACGGCCGGTTTGATCGTTCCGCCAGGTAGTGGTATTGGGTTCGTTCACGAAACTCCTGGTACACGGGGAATGCCTGTTCCTTGAATGCCGCGCACTCGGCCATCGGACGGATCGCAAATTGTTCCGCCGCCGAGCGCACCTGACGCCGCGCTTTGGAGCGCAGTGAGTCGATGGAGTAATCGGCTCCGTCGCGGAACATCAGAAAGCTCATCGTCGAGTTGGCCTCCTGGCCGCACGGCACGACGTGCTGCGCCCCCCCCAGCCAGGCGGAAGGCGGGAGCTCGCGCCAGTTGACCCGGAGCTCTCGAAACGGCAAGAGGGGACGGAAGAAGCACGGGCGCACCTGCCGCCACCAGTGTCCTTCGACGCACACGAGCGTCTCGCCCGATGCCTCTTGCAGGCTGGCGTACTCCTCCAGCGACATCCGATGAATCTGGCGGCTCGAATCCCCCGTTCGCGCCGGGGGTTGGGCCACGCTGCTTCCCACCACGACGGTCTCGTCATATTGGCACCGGTAGCGGCCGTCGGCTTGCCGGTACGGAAACGCCGCCGACTCATCGTCGGCAACGGCCGGGGGAGGCGGCGCGGCGGCAGCCGGGTCCACCTTGCTCAACCACGCCTGCTTCCAGCACAGGACACAGGCCTTTTTGCACGCGTTGTGCCCCGATCCGTCGCAGCGCGCGTCGCGCAGGAGCACGACGTCATGAACAACTCGCGCGCCGCTAAACGGCCCTTCGTAACCTCCCGCGATCTGTTTGCTGACGACAAACCGCCGGCCGCAGTGCTTCAGCATCTCCGGCATGAACGCCAGGTCCCCGGCCATTCCGTTTTCGTCCAGTGTCGCATCTATTTCCGCCCATGGTCGGACTTCGACCACATCGCCCGGGCGTAGTGTGTTGGATGAACTGCTCATGGTGTGTCTAACCCCTGTCTTCCCGTCATTCCATTTCCACGTCACGAGACGCGCACAGGAGGTGTTTGCCCTCCCCGTACGCGCACCAGAATCTTCTTCCATGCGCCGGCCACGAACATCGGCGTGCAATACACCAGGTATTTGGCAGCCACGCGCAATCGGCGCGCTGCCAGCGCATATTTGAACCAGCACCACGCCACGCCGCCGATGCAGGCATATCGAGCCAATCGGCGAGCCCGCCCGCCCGGGTATTGGCCCCGTCGCTCGGCCTCGATGATAGGGAATACGCCGTTGGCCATGGCCTCGATATTGCGGATCGAGTTGGCGGCGTGGTTTCGATACGCCACCGTGATGGGCTGTTTCACCACCACACACGGACCGTACACGCCGATGCGCAACATGGTGTCCAGCAAATCCATATGGAACGTCGTCGGAGTGCTATGGCGCAACCCGCCGGCCTGTTCGATTACCGACTTTTTCGCCACGACGTTGCTGCCGTACAGGCCGACCGAAACCTGTTTGGCCAGATAGTCGTCGTATTGCCACACCTCGATTCCCTCGGGCTGGGCCTCGGTCAATCGCGGCGCCTCGTCATTCTGAAAATAGCATGTCGCCCCGAGGATCAACGCCGGTGAATGACACGCGTCGATGATCCGGTCGTATGTGGCCAGTGCCTGCGGCCAGAGAAGGTCATCGCTGTCCAGCAACGCGACGTACTCGCCCGCGGCCATGTTGATGCCCCGGTCACGAGCGACTTCCGGTCCCTGATTCTCTTGACGGAGGACCTTGATCCGCGGCCCATATGACCGCAAGACCTCCGGTGTCCCGTCCGTTGATCCGTCGTCGACCACGATGACCTCGTAATCGGTGAACGTCTGGGCCAGCACGGAGTCGATGGCGGGGCCAACGAGCTTCTCGCGGTTATACGTCGGAATCACGATACTGAACCGAGGTTTCATTGGTTCTTCTCCCGTTGATTGTCCCCTGAGGAATTGCCGGTCAATTACAGCCGCGACGTTGTGTGACCCGCGATGGTCCTAGGCACGCAGATGACCGGGAGCAATTCCATCTGTCAGAACGGCTCGCAGGCACGCGCCGGCCTTGCGCATGCGAAGTTGCGTGTCCGATGCCGGAGAACGCCCCAGAAGCCTTGACGCGACCGCCAGGAGGTATCGCAAGACCAGCCCGCAACAGAGAATCCCCAGGATGCACCAGCGGCCGGCGATCCCATGATGCTTCCGCCAGTAGCGCAACACCGCGCGATTCTGTTCCACAGCAAACCGGATGGGGTCGTTCACCGAGCTGCCGCCTCGATGGTGAATGGCCCGCGCCTCCGGGCAGAAAACGACCTGCCAGCCCGCGTTCCAGCACCGGCGACACCAATCCAGGTCCTCGGCGTAAATGTAAAACCCTTCATCGAGCAATCCCACGGCCTCCATGGCCTCACGCCGGATCATCCAGAAACAGCCCGCGAGAACGTCCACGGGACGAACCTGATCGTAATCGAAATCGAACATTTGTTCTCCGCTGAAAAGCCGGCGCCGGCCCAGCAGCCGCGCCAGGCCCGTCGCCGCACAGAAATTGTTCCAAGGGCTGGGGAATCGCCGACAATTGCTTTGTGTTGTCAGGTCCGTGTTGAGCACCTTCGGACCCACCAGCCCCGCTTCGGGATGCTGGTCCAGGAACGCCACGAGAGTCGCGAAGCAGCTACCCAATACTTTCACATCCGAATTGACCAACGCGATATACCGGCGATGACTCTCCCTGATCCCGATGTTGTTGGCCCTGGCAAACCCCAGATTCTCCCCGCATCGGATCAGTGTCACCTGTGGAAAACGCTGTTCGACCATTTGCGGTGACCCATCGCTGGAGGCGTTGTCCACCACGATCACCTCCGGCGGAACCGGTGCCGTCGTCTCGTACAAGCTGGCAAGGCATTCCTCCAGATATCGCCGGGCATTCCAACTCACAATCACCACGGATACGTTCATGACGCTGCGACGAACGCTTCGGTCTCGGACATTTGAGAATCAAATCTCACGGTTGGGCAGGATGACCGGTTCGGAACCGGTCGGGCCATCATAACCCGGGTTTCATCGAGCGGGCTTCCTCGCACACCAAAACACTTGCTGAGCAAGAAACTCCGCGAACAACCCGAACGTCACATGGTTCACAAAGTTCTTTTTCGGACCGTATACAATCATTTGCTGATGATAAGGCTCAAACCCGGCCCGCTCGAGCATGCGCCGGCACGATTTGCTGGTGAAAAACCGCAGGTGCGTCTGGTCAAGAATGCCCGCGGACACGTATTCCCACTCGCCGCGGAAAATGAGATCCCTCAACACCGCGTAGTTTCGGACATTGGGCACGCAGACGAGGATGCTCCCCCCGGGCTTCAACCAACTGTAAATCCGTTCCATGGCCCGATACGGGTCCCGCAAGTGTTCCACAATGTCGCCGCAGATTACGTAATCAAAATAATCCTGATAGCTCAGTTCCATGTCTTCCAGGTCACCCACGTGGACCGTGGTGTAGGTCTTTTCGGCTTCCTTGGCTGCCGGCGCGAAGACCTCGACGCCATACACCTTTTCCGCTTTTCCCACCTCACGCAGGCGCTCTCCCAAACGCCCGGAGGCGCAGCCCAGATCCATGATGACATTCGGTCCGTCCTTAATCAGGGCCAGCATCCAGTTCTTCAACCGGACATAGTACAGGGCGTCTTTATTCGCGAATGCGGCATTCTGCATAATCAAGGATCTCCTGAATTCAGTGGCCACGCGGTGACGAGCAACTCCGGGGCGAGGTGATTCAACCAGCTGTGCGTGAAGATGTGAGTCCCAACATCAACAGTGCCTTTTGAGCGAACGGCGGGAGTTCCTTGCCCGGAACCAACCGGCAGAGAGTCTTCACGGAGTAGAGACCGGCAAACACCGTGGCCGCAGCCCCGATTACCAGAACCGCCACTCTCGGCAGCAGGTACCACACGCAAAACACACCCAGCACCAACGAGCCGTACAGCAAACCGATTTGTCTGTTGACCGAGGACCAACGAAAGCCGGTCAGCCGATAAACGACGATCGACATCATCACCCAGTAGAACAGGTACAGCCCAAAGAAAGCGACGCCGGCCCCGTTCAGGCCAAACCAGCGCACTCCCAGCCACACGGACGTGACATGCGTCACATTTGCTGCGGTTTCGGTGTAGAAGAAGCGTTTGCGATCGCCTTTCGCCAGCAGGATGAAGCCCATCGGCCAGGTGACGACGCGCAGCAGCATCCCCAGGCAAATCCAGCGAAGGATCTCCGCGGCGGGCCCGAACTTCGCGGAGTAGAATATCGTCATGACCAGCGGCGCGAATGTGAGTGTGCCCAACACGCCGGGGCCCGCCATCAGCATGCCGACTTCCACCTGCTCGTTCGCCAGGCGATTGCACTTGGCATGGTCATTGGCAGCAGCGGTCAGCCGCGGGTAGAAGTCCGCACCCATCGCTCCGAGAATGAAACCGACATAGAGCCCACCCAGCGCCCATGCGGATTGGTAGAAGCCCGCCGCGTCAACCCCCAACGAGCGCAGGACAATCATGCGGATCAGATAGGCGGCGCCCATCGTCATGAGTCCGGTGGCCATGAAGACGATCCCCAATTGCAGGAGAGCACGAGCTTCGGACCACGTGGCCCGCGCCCGGGTCTGCGAATCGCCGTCCACCTTGATTTGTCGGGCGTACCACCACGAGAAGAGAAAACTCATCGCTGCCGTACAAACAAGGCTGGGCACGATACCCCGTTGGCGGTACCAGTAGATGATGGGGATGTTGACCACCAGGGCAAACAGCGCGCCCAACACGTTGATCCGGGCCAGCGAATAAATCCGCCGCATGCCTTGGACGAGCGCGGCCTGCCCCCCGGACACTGTCGTCAGGAGTATCGCCAGCGACAGCAAGGCCACGGCACCCGAATAGTGCTCGTCCCCAAACGTCAGGCGCGCCACCGGCTTGCTCGCCGCAGCCAGCAGTAGCGCGGTCAACAGTGCCAGTATGAGCACCACCCGACGAAGCGTGGTCACCGTGCCGGCAATGCGGTGGCTTTCGTTGGTGCCGGCTGACTCCGCAATTTGACGGACACCGCTGTTGTTGACCCCGCTTCCGATGGTGCAGGCGAAGTCGATGATCGAACCATAGAGGCCCATCAGTCCCACGCCCGCCGGCCCGAGCAATAACGCCATGACCTTGGTTTGCACAACTCTCAGGACAATGACGATCACGGAAGAGCCGCCAATTATGGTCGAGGACTTCACAATCTCGCCGTAGGTGGTTTTGCTGTCCGCGCTCATCGAAGATGTCAGATTTGTCCGCCGGATCCCGCCCCGGCGCAACGATTCGGTTGTTGAGGACTTGTCACAGACCGGCACACGCCGCTCTTACGGCTGGCAATCGCGAAGTGACACGTACAAGGCTCGATAGATACTCCGTGGCAGCAGCCGCGGAGAAGCCCGCAAGGCGCACCGCACATAGCCGCGCCGGATGGCGTCGGCCAGCGTGACCGCCCTCTGGAGCATGTTCCCATCCATCATCTTTCGCTCCAGCGCATTCCGCTCCCGCAGCAGGCGTGCCTCCTGCGCCAGACGGTCGCGTTCCGCAGAAGAAATACGGCCCTCGGCACGCAGGACTTCGATGTCACTCAGCATGTTGTCATACGCCTTCACATTCTGTTCGTCGACCAACCGTAATCGCCACTCGCGGCGATCGAACGTGATTGTCTCCCCCTCGGCCAGGAAGGACGCATTCGCACCGTGGCGACGGTACTTCATCAGCGGCTCATGGATGTAGAGCATCGCGCCGATGGCCAGCGACCGAAATGAGAGCACCAAATCTTCCAGGTCGGACTGGAGCGGCCCGAAATAGCTGAACAGCACGGGCGACCAGGCATGGGAACACCCATTGACCACCGGCGTTCGGCGCAAGAGAAACTCCAGAAGATTCCCGTTCAACATCTGGCACGGCTTCGAGCTGTCGGCGCCGTCTCGCTCACCGCCAACTCCCCGGATCGCGCCGTCTGCCGCTATGATCGTATAGCTCGAAAAGACCGACGTGGCCCGCCGCCCGGATTGTTCCCACGCCTCGTAAATTGTTTGTGTCCGATGGGGCAATGACACATCATCGCCGGCGGCAGCCACCACCAACTCCCCATGGGACAAGGACATCGTCCGGTTGACATGACCACCCATTCCGAGTTGTTTGTCGTTGCGGTTCAGGTGCACCACATGCGGGCCTTTGTATGCCGCCACCATTTCCTTCACGATTGAGAAGGAACGATCCGTCGAGCAATCGTCCGAGATGATAATCTCCAACGGGGAATAGCTCTGCGCGAAGGCACTCTCGACTGCCTCCCGGATAAATGACTCCTGGTTATGACACCAGACGACAAAACTGATCAGGGGCTTGTCCATGGACTCGAGACTTACGAGCGGCTTTGCCAACCGGCCACTGGCTTACGGAGGATCAGGAACCTGGGCGGAGGCGAGAATGTTGGCGTCCGTATCCGTAACGTGAATGACGGTTCCCGCGAGGTTCCCGGTGTATGTCACCGTCAATCTTATTGATGTGTTTCTGGTCCCCGCGAGGGCCCTGATGTTCTTCCCCTGCAATTCGCTCGCCGCGTCGGGTGCGGGCCAACCACGATCTTGATCGTGTCACTAGCGCGCTTCCAGAAACCGCCACTGATCGTGCCCGTTCACCTGGGGGGGGCCATTGGTGCCAGACTGTGACTCCGGGTTGACAATGATCAGGTTGCTCTGCACATCGACGCTCGTGCCACCCGGGCCACTCACCGCCAGTTGGACGGTGTCTGTGCCCGACCCCGTATACTGGTGCAGCACCGTGGATCCGGACACGCTGACCGAACTCCCATCGCCGAAATTCCACAGGCGGTTCGTAATCGTGCCGGTCGACGTGTCGGTAAACGTCACCAGCAGTGGCACGGTACCGCTGGTCGGGGTCGCAGTGAACGCAGCCGCGGGAGGCGGAACGCTGGCGACCGCAATCAGGTTGGGTTGCACGTTCGTGCTGGAGCCGCCGGGGCCATTGACAATCAATTGGACCGTGTCATCACCCGGCGTGTTGTATTGGTAGACGACGGTGGTTGCGGTCGTATTGGTCACAGAGCCATCCCCGAATTGCCAGGACCGGCTGGTGATCGTGCCGGTGGACGTATCGGCGAACGTTACTATCAACGGCACCGTCCCGCTCGTCGGCGCCGCCGTGAACGATGCGACTGGCGGCGGCACACTGTTGGTGCTGTCGGACGACGCGACGGCGATGTAATTCGCGCGCACCTTGCTACTCGTCCCGCCCGGGCCATAGACGACCAGGTGCACAGAATTGGTGCGCGCCGTCGTGTATACGTGTACCATGCCTGCCGCGGCCGTATTGGTTATTGTACCGTCACCGAAACTCCAGAGGCGATTCGTGATTGTGCCGGTCGAATTGTCGCTAAAGGTGACTGTCAACGGCGCTATTCCGTTGGTCGGCGTGGCATCAAATGCTGCCACGGGCGCCGGATCGCTGTTGGTGCTGACGGTCGAGCTAACCACGATTAGATTCGCCTGGGTGCTGATGCTCGAACCGCCCGGGCCGGTGACGAGCAATTGGACCGTATCCGTGCCCGGGGTGCCGTATTGGTGGACCACGGTCGTCGCTGTCGTGATTGTTGCACCGCCGTCGCCGAACTGCCAGGACCGGCTGGTGATCGTACCGGTGGAACTATCGGTGAATGTCACCGTCAACGGCACCGTCCCGTTGGTCGGGGTTGCCGTGAACAGCGCTACGGGCGGCGGATCGTCGTTCGTGCTGACGGCCGAGCTGACCACGATCAGATTCGCCTGGCTGCTGATGCTCGAACCGCCCGGGCCGGTGACGAGCAATTGGACCGTATCCGTGCCCAGGGCGCCGTATTGGTGGACCACGGTCGTCGCCGTCGTGTTCGTTGAACCGCCGTCGCCAAACTGCCAGGACCGGTTGGTGATCGCACCGGTGGAACCATCGGTAAATGTCACTGTCAATGGAGCTGGTCCACTGGTCGGCAGAGCACTGAACGAAGCGACCACCACCGACGAGCCACTGCGTTGATACGCTCCGATATCCCACGCGCCCGACGCCGGTCGGGCCGTGCCGTCGGCCGCCGTGCCAAAGTAGGTGGATAGGTTCATGCCCTGACCCGCGCAGGTCGTGTCGTTCGTCGCCAGATGCAGATCGCTGTTGGTGCTCAACAGCGAGTAGCTGAGGAATTGGACCGGCGTGGTCGATCCGCCCAAGCTCGTGCATCCGGCCGGCGGCGGGAGCTGCGCCGGGCTGTTCGTGTGGCCGCCGTAGGCGCCCGCGCCGAGATAGTTGTAGGCGAACCGGATTCCGTTGGTGCTGGCGTCGCTGAAGCTGATCTCGTAGCGGCCGGGCAGGCCGCAGTCATAGATCAGGTTATTGGCCACGAGGCAATTCGTCCACGTCTCGGAGCTGCCGCCGAGGCCGATGACCGAGACGCCTTCATTGAGCAGATCGACGATCGTGTTGTTGGCGATGACGATGCCGGACCAGGTCCACGTCCCCGAATACTGCGAGCCAACGACCACCGCGTTTTCGTTCTGGCCGGCTTGCATCTGGGAGACGCTGAGCCAGTTGGCCATCTGAAACACGTTGTTGTAGATCCAGACATTGCTCGTCGTGGTGCCCCCGCCGGCCATCGGGCCGACCGGATCCCAGAACACGCCGTAGTTCGGGAAGTTGACGCAGCGGTTGTCGTAGAACCGGCAGTTCGAGCCGCCTTCGTTGATCCAGCAATCCTGGTGCGCCACGTTGACATCGAAATTCGTCACGCCATAGGTCAGAAACAGGTTGCTGTAGACCGCGACGCACTCGCCGCCGCTGAGGCCCTGGGTGCCGCCGCCGTTGACGATGTTGGCGGTGGGCGAATATTCCTGCGCGCAGAGGATGGTGTTGTTGTGGATCAGGTTGGTGATCCCGTAATCGGCGCCGCACATGCCCTCGCCCAGATAGATCGCCGCGGTCTGATTGTTCGGCGGCTGGATCAGGCACCAGGCGATCTCCTCGCCGACGTTGACCACGCTGATGTTGCAGAAGAGCTGGAGGTGATCGAGCGCGATGTCGGTCTGGCCGCTGATATTGATCGGTTTGTCATCGCCCGGCCAGCTCGTGAAGATGTCCTGGGGCAGATTGGTGACGGCGTAGTAGTTGCGGACCGTGATCTGTTGCAGGCCCTGATAGTTGCCCGACAGCCGCCAGTGGCTGCCGCCGTTGATGAAATTCATGTATTGATGGCCGCCGTCGGCATTCGCGCCCGAGGCCATCGCGCCGTCGAAGATGACCGGGCCGGAGTGCGCGCCGTCCTGGCCGATGGTGATCGTGATCGGATGGCCGGCGGTGCCGGCGGGCAGCGTCCAGTCGTGGACGTTGGAATAGACCTGGCCGGCGCCGCCGAAGGGTCCGCCGCTGATGTAGATGATGCCGCCATTGGTCACACCGGTGATCTGGCTGGGCGACGCCCAGGCGTTGGCCCACGAACTGCCGTTGTTCAGCCCGGTCGCTGTATTGTCCACAAAATAGCCCGTGAGGTTCGTCCCAGCGTCTCCCGCAGCTTTGGTTTGGATCACGGGGGAAAAGAGTACGCAGAGGACAACTAGGACATGCTTCGAAACTCGCAACCTTGACATAGGAACCTGCTGAACTTACCGACAGCAGGCGGTATACCAAAATGACACACCAGGAAATGCAACAGCAACTCCGCCCTCTAAAGAGTGTTTTCTGGACGTTGTCTTCATCTGAGAGCAGAAACAACCCCACATCCCCTTACGCGTGCCCAATCTCCTCAACCCTACGCTCCTCGGTTTTGAGAAGACTCAGTCGGCTTTGAGATTCGGACAACCCGGCCCGCGTTGGAAATGCCGGGTCATTCCCAAACGGTGATGGCCGCGGGAGGTTTCCGCAAAGCGCGCCAGCCATGTTGCCAGGGCGAATCATCGTGCCGTGAGTGGCGGCCATCGCGGTCATGAATCAAATTGCTCAATTCGGTATTGCCACGGAGGTAAGCACGTTGCTGGAAACATCCGTGGCGTAGATGAACGTGCCCGCCTGGCTTCCAGTGAATCTCCGGCCCAGCTTGATCGTTACGGATCGATTCTGTTTGAGGGGTTTGACCTTCCGCATTCCGGTCCAGGTCCCGGCCATCGGATCGAACGCTCCGCCCTGGCCCATCCAAACCAGGATTGGAAAATTGGAGGAATCCGCGCTCCCGGTATTGTTGGCGACCAGCAGAGTGTCCACCTTGCAAGTCGTGAGTGTGTCCGTGGTCATCGCGGAGTGGTCAATCTTCAGTTTCGTCCGACAGGTCTCAACGACGTTTGAAAACTCCAGAGCAACGAGAGCCGTAGGAGCGGGCGATTCCCCCGGAGAGTTTGTCACACTCCCAGTGCTGGTTTGATACGCTCCGATATCCCACGCGCCCGACGCCGGTCGGGCCGTGCCATCGGCGGCCGTGCCAAAGTATGCGGATAGGTTCATGCCTTGACCCGCGCAGGCCGTGTCGTTTGTCGCCAGATGCAGATCGCTGTTGGTGTTCAGCAGTGAATAGCTGACAAATTGGACCGCGGTCGTCGATCCGCCAAGGGCCGTGCAACCCGCCGGCGGTGGGAGCTGCGCCGGGCTGTTCGTGTGACCGCCGTAGCTGCCGGCGCCGAGGTAGTTGTAGGCGAAGCGGATTCCGTTGGTGTTGCCGTCGCTGAAGCTGATCTCGTACCGGCCGGCCAACCCGCAGTCAAAGATCAGGTTGTTGGCCACCAGGCAATTGGCCCACGTCTCGGAATTGCCGCCGATGCCGATGACCGAGACCCCCTCATTGACCAGGTCCACGATGGTATTGTTGGCGATGAGCATGCCGGACCAGTGCCACGTCCCCGAATACTGCGAGCCGATGACAACGGCATTCTCGTTCTGGCCGGCTTGCATCTGGCCGACGCTGAGCCAGTTGGCCATCTCGAAAACATTGTTATAGATCCAGACATTGCTGGTCGTCGTGCCCCCGCCGCTCATCGGCCCCACCGGGTCCCAAAACACTCCGTAATTGGGAAAGTTGACACATCGATTGTCGAAGAACCGGCAGTTGGAGCCGCCTTCATTGATCCAGCAATCCTGGTGCGCGACATCGGCATCGAAGTCGGTAACCCCGTAGGTCGTAAACAGATTACTGTAGACCGAGACGCACTCCCCACCGGTCAGGCCCTGCGTGCCGCCGCCGTTGACGATGTTCGCGGTGGGAGAATAATTCTGCGCGCACAGGAACGTGTTATCATGGATCAGGTTGGTGATCCCGTAATCCGCGCCGCACATGCCCTCGCCCAGGTGAATCGCTCCCGTCTGATTGTCCGGCGGCTGAATCAGACAGTACGCGACTTCCTCGCCGACATTGACCAGCTCCATGGTACAGAACAACTGGAGGTGATCCAGCGCAATATCCGTTTGGCCGCTCACATTGATCGGATTGTCATCGCCCGGCCAGCTCGTGAAGACGTCCTGGGGTAGATTGGTCACCGCATAGTAGTTACGGACGACAATCTGCTGCAGCCCCTGATAGTTGCCGGAGAGCCGCCAATGACTGCCACCGGAGAGAAACGTCTGGTATTGGTGGCCGCCATCGGCATTCGCGCCCGACGCCATCGCGCCGTCGAAGATGACCGGGCCGGAATGGGCGCCATCCTGTCCGACCATGAACGTGATCGGATGGCCGGCACTGCCGGTCGGCAGCCTCCAGTCATGCACATTGGAATAGACCTGGCCGGCCCCGCCGAATGGTCCGCCACTGATATAGACCGTGTCGCCGGGCGCAATGCCAGCCACTTGAAGAGGGTTCGTCCAAGCATCGGCCCACGACGTGCCATTCGCCAGACCCACAGCCGTACTATCTACATACCATGCTGCTGCTTGAGCACTCATCGACCAAATGAAAACACAGGCTAAAGAAACGAGAGAGCGGCTTAACAGTTTCATGAGGGACATAACGACCGTAAGAAGCAGCGCGCGTGCCACTTATATCCCTACCCACCTCGCAAACAGAAGAACGTTTCTCCTCCTTGCAGTGGGTTCCCATAAGCCGCGTTGTGAATCGAACCCGCATTCGATCCGTCCAGGCGTTCTTAGAATCGCGTATTAGTTTCTGGAGCACCTCCTCGTTTTGAGAGGCACGGTTCGCGCCGCGGATCCGCCGCCCAGCCATTGGAATCGGATCGCCGCTCTTGGCTCTCTGCCGGGCAGGGCTCAAGCCATCGTCGACCATTCCCATGCGTTCCACGGCTGGTCCTCGGCCAGTCACCGTCCGCTCATGGTGCTGCCGCGACTCTAAACATGTCATCATCACGATTGCAAACAAAAATCACAGTGAGAATCGCGAACTTCCCGTGGCTTCCCGGATCGCCTCCGAAACAGCGTCGATGCCCGCGATGCCCGCATAAGTCCCCGGGAATGGATGCGTTCGCGGAACTCTCGACGCGCGCTCAAGTTCGCCAACCCGACAATTCAGAGGCGGCCGGCGAGCGCTCATCATTGATGGGCGTTTCTGTCGGGACGACAGTCTCCGGCCACAATCCATCTGCGTCTGATGAAACCGTGAGATCCACCGCGGTTCGTTCCCTGTCGAGATACTGAGTGGAACAGTTCGCAATGGCCGCCAGTTGCAGGAACCAGATGGCATAAAACTGGTCATAGTATGTGACCCCAAACCAATTGATGATATGCACGGCCAGCATGACTCCCAATCCCCAGAGCAGAAACTGAGCTTCCCGCGATTCGCTCTCATAATGTCGAACGGTTTCCAAGGCGGTTCCCAGGCTCTTGAAACAGCGCACCAGCAGAAAAATAAACAGACCCATGGCTCCCAAGCCGCCCGTAAGCCCGAACGCAAGATAGGAGTTTGTCATGTCGGCACTCCCGAAACTCAAACTGTAGGCGAACCAATCCTTCGTGTCACTGCCGGGAAGTCCATTCAACCACCACTGGTCCAGATGTCGGAACGAGATGTCCATCAAGTACGAGCGATGATAGCCGTCGCCGCCGGTAATCGCGCTGACATGGGCCAGCAGATACCACACCGGGGCTTTCATCAACAGCGCGGCCGACAGAATCGTGGCGACAATTCCCCACCGCACCCATCGCATGTGCGTTCGGATTTTCCAACACATCCAGCCTGCCAGCGCCGTGGCAGCCGCGCACGCGGGACCACCAGAATTGGAGGCCCAGACAATCACCAAACACGTAGCAATACCTACGGCAGCGCGAAGGCGGTCTGTCCTTGTGCAGGCGAGACCAATGTATAATGCCAGAAAACTCGCGCCCAGCGTCCCCAATAGATCCGGATGCCGAAAGCTGCCGACACAGCGGAGCCTTCCGTCTCGTTCCCAACCAGTCAAACCGTTCTCGATTGTGGAGAACAGGTTGTTCCGGGAAATGGACTCCACCAGCAACAATGCCGCGTATGGCACCAGCAAGAAAACAAACATGCGCAGGAGCCACCGAAACTCCTCCAAATCGATCACCATGGCTCGGAACGTGAAGTAACACAGCCAGGCGTCAACCGCCGTGCCGATCACATAGGCTTGATCAGTGCTCGAACGCAGACAAAACATGATGGCGGTGAAGGCGTAGAGGAGCAGGAGCGTGTGATCGATGCGGTTCAATTTCGAAAACGACAACTCCCGGCGGGACACGACCCGGACGAAGCCCGCCAGCTCCAGGAACCGAACCGAGAACATATTGAAGCCCATCACTTCAAGCTGTTGCGCCTGGGGAACGTAGAGCACGCCCGCCAGCATGGCAAGCAACGCGGCGCGCCGTGATCCGAACAAGATGACCAGAGCCACAATGGCCAGAATGGATGCTCCAACCGAGTTCATGCGATCGCTGAATTCACCGCGCCGTGGTTATTCCCGCACAATTCCTCATAAAACCGTTCGGTGCTGCTGATACACTGTTCCACCGAAAAGGACTGCGCAGCGTCTCGGGCCGCCCGGCCCAATCGGCCCGCGAGTTCCGGGTCGTCAAGGATCCGGACAATCTTGTCGGCGAAGTCGTCCGGGGAGCGTGGATCCGCCAACAATCCCGTGACACCATCCTGGACAATCTCGGGTCCCGGAGGCAGCTTGGTAAAGACGACCGGGGTTCCGCAACTCATCGCCTCGACAACCACCAGCGCCAAACTTTCAATCTGGCTGGGGAAGGCAAACACTCGCGCGCCCGCCATACACGCCAACACCTGTCCCCGCTCCAGGCGACCAAGAAAATGTACTCGCGGAGTCAGTTCGGGCCCCACGATCTCCCGAACAAGCTCGGATGCCGTGCGACCATTTTCATTAAGCACACCGCCCACGTATACCAGGTGAAGATCCGGACGTTCCGCCATCACGCGCCGCGCAGCCTTCGCCAAGACATCCGCACCCTTCCTCCGGCAAACATTCCCCGCGTACAGGATGTAATTCTCTGGCAACGATGGTGCCGTGGGCATTTCCGGCGGAGGTGGCGGCAGGGCACTGCGGATTTTCATCGAGCGTTCGGCGGATATTCCGAAAGTCGACTCTGTCAAACTCATCACGTAATCGCTGATCGGGATCCAATTCCGGTTTGCCGCCAACGTGCGCCGCTCGTAAAACGAAACCCCCGGACCCGCCCTCTCTCCCGCAATCTTCTCGACGGCCGTGAACGACAGATGCAGGCGGATCGCAACCGGACAACCTTTGAGACCAAACGGCAGGAGTCCCAAAGAGTCGGGAGCCTCGACGATGTCGATCTGTTCGGCCTTCACATACGCTGTGAGCCACCGGCGCAACTTGACGCGCGAGATCAAGCCTCCCAGATATCGCAAGTTTATGGTCCGTAACGTGATCACCCGGACATCGAAATCGAAATGCTCCTCGTCGCTTTCACCAAGGCCAACCACGGTCACATCGTGCCCTCGTTGTGAAAGGCCGCGGGCCAGCGTTTGCACGGTCACGCCGATTCCAGCCGCATTCGGCCTCGGCGGATACTCATTGCATAGCAGCACGATCTTCATTTCGTGCCCGCTGTTTGAGGTTCTTTGGGGCAACCGACTTCGCTCACAATCTCATTGTACACTGCCAACAATCTTCGGCCTGCGGCGGCCCATGTGATCTCGCTCACGCTTTCAAGGGACGCGGTCCGCAGGCGGCGAAGCAGCTGGCGATCCTCATGAAGCGCTGTGATATGGGCCGCGAGGGTGTTGGTGTCTCCCACAGAATGTACCAACGCATTTTCCATGTGCCGGCAGACCGCCCCCGCCGCTTCGGAAACCAGAAGGACGCAGCCGCTGCCCCGCGCTTCGGAAGTGACCAGCGCACTTCCTTCCTCGATGGTGGGGAGAACAAACACGTCCGACCTGCCCATCAGTTCCGGCAGGTCTTCCCGATGTCCCAGCACACGGACACTGGGATGGGCCAACATGGCTGACAACTTCTCCTTGTAGGCCGGCAAGAATTCTCCAGCAATGAAGAAGGTGCCACGACGGGACGCCGGCGATTGCAGCCAGGCCTCCAATGCGTAATGCAAGCCTTTCCGCGGCGCGCACCCGCCGGCGAACAGCATCGTCAGACCACGCCCGTCACTTGCATTCTGTTGTCCGGGACGAAACACGTTCTCGTCATAACCGTATTGATGACGGCGGAGTTTGGCGGGGGGAAATCCGCGGTCAACGAACGTGCGCCGGACGAAATCCGAAGGACATACGATCTGACTCGCCAGCTCATACTCGGCCTCTTCCCTCCGCAGCACCTCCGTGTTGTAAGCGTGTTCATGGTCCGGCGGAAGGGTCACCCCCAATCGCTCGCACTCCTGGCGCACCACTTCATAGGCAAACCGCGTGTGGGCGTTGCACCGTTCCAAAACCGTGGGGATGCCGAGCCGGGCGGCGGTCGCCAGCGTCCGCCGCGATCCCAACGGCCAGGCGTGAACGATATCGATTTGGCCGGCCATCTTCTCGAGTCGCCGCGCCACGATCCAGTCATGCAAGCTCGTGTAGTGCATTCGGCCCAGCAGTTTGTTCGGGACGCGGAACTTGCCCCGCGCCAAAGTGGGACGGACTTTCACCCGTGCCGGCAGCGGTCGCGAGATCGCCGCCGGGAAAACGATCATCTCCGCTCCGGCCGCCGCGGCCCCGTTCACCTGCTCCCAAGCGGTGGTGCAGACCCGTCCGGCTCCCATGCGCAGCGGAAAGCTGTACAGGACCCGCACGGGCTTGTTCCCGTCATGCATGATCGCCACCGTCGTCCAGGAATGCCTGATGCCACAACTCCAGCACCAGCAGTGAAAAAATCTCCTTGCCGAACCGGTTGGATTTCGAATCCGCCTGCAACAGGCGGCGGATTTCACCCTTCTGAAAATAACCCCGCGATGCCGCCCGCGAGGACAGCAGAATGTCTTTCACCTGGCTCTTCAGCCCGTTACGCAGCCAGGCGCCATACGGGACGGGAAAACCGGCCTTCTTCCGCGTCAGCACCTCCGGAGGCAGCAACTGGCCGAATGTCGCCTTGAGCACGCGTTTCGTGTCGCCTTCACCCACTTTGAAGTCTGGCGGCAGCGACGCGGCAAATTCCATGACCACATGGTCCAGCAGCGGGACACGCAACTCCACGGAGGTGGCCATGGTCATCTTGTCCGCCTTCACCAACAGATCGTCCGGCAGCCACGTCTTGGTGTCGATGTAGAGCATCTGGTCGAGCAGGCCGCAGTTCTCCGCGGGTTTCAACAACCGCGCGATCTCCTCGGCAGGCGCGACAGACCGGCTCACGTTCAAGAACTCCGGTGTGAAGAACTCGTTCGCCTGTTGCTGGAAAAATGCCGTCGGACCCGATGTGCGGCTGTAATAGCAATCCGCCAACGGTCGGCCCAGGGCATTCCCATACCGGTGCGCACGCTCGTTCACCAACCAAACGCCGGCGCGGGCCGCCATCGTGCCGACGGGTCGGGCCAGCGGACCGAGTGTGGAACGAATCCGGTCGAGCTTCAGCATGTTGGGATAGTTCGGATAGCCGGCAAACGCTTCGTCACCGCCCTCGCCCGACAGCAACACCTTGACGTGCTGGCGGGCGAGTTTGGAGACGTAATACAGCGCGACCGCCGGCGGTTCGCACACGGGATCTTCCATGTGCCAGACGTACGCGGGGAGGAAACTCCAGAAGTCTTCTGCCGTGATGCTGATGTCGTAATGATCGGTACCCAATTTGTCGGCGACGATCCGGGCGAATGGCCGTTCATCAACAACCTCGGCGCCATCGAAGCCAACGGTGAACGTTTGAACGGGCTTGTCCGTGGCCTGGACCGCGAGGGTGGCGATGGCGGAGGAGTCCACGCCGCCGCTCAACAGGATCCCCACCGGTACATCGGCGATCATGTGATCGCGCACGGTCGCTCCCAACAAATCGCGAAGTTGGTGGACCGAGTCGTCGAAGGAAATGGCGGATCGCCGTTCGGGGAAGCGGAGGTCCCAATACCGCCGCGTCGTGACGCCGGAGGCGTCGGCAACGAGATAGTGGCCGGGCAGGAGTTTGCGGATTCCCTGAAGCAGTGTCTCCTCTCCCGGGAGGTAGTTGAACGCCAAGAATCTTCGGATGGCCGCCACGTTCACTTCGCGGCGGACCGACGAATCGGCCACGATGGCCTTCAGCTCCGAGGCGAACCACAGGGTGCGGCCGTCATCACAATAATAGAGCGGCTTGATTCCCACGCGGTCGCGGGCCACGAACAGGCGCCGCCGCCTGGTGTCCCAAATGGCGTAGGCAAACATCCCGCGGAGTTGCTCGACGCCCTCCGGCCCGTGTTCTTCATAGAGATGCACGAGGACCTCCGTGTCCGACTTCGTGCGAAACACGTGCCCACGGCGGGTCAGGCGATCCCGCAATTCCTGGTAGTTGTAAATCTCGCCATTGAATATCACCCAGACGGTTTCGTCCTCATTCGCCAGGGGTTGGTCACCCGTGCTCAGGTCGATGATCGACAGTCGGCGATGCCCGAGCCCGACGTTTTCCTGGACGTAATACCCGTCGGCATCCGGGCCGCGATGGGAAAGCGTGCGCGTCATGCGTTGCAGCAGGTCAGCGTCGACGCCGGCACCCCCGCGATAATTCAGTTTTCCTGCGATGCCGCACATACGAAATCGACCCTATTTCCGTCCCCAGATGCTATCGCGCAGGAACAGCCGGTTCAGTTGCTGACGCCGAATGTAGCGGATCACTTCCGGTTCGCGAATCCGTTCCCTGCTCGAAAAGTATCCCGAGAAATAGCCATACAACAGACCCGTCGCGACCACGCCGTACGGTCGTTCCCACACGCGGCGGGCGCACTTGCAGATCAGGAATAGAGGATGATAGCCCACCACGTAATTCGCGCGCCCGTTCTTCACCGCGGTCTTCCAACTTCCATCCACGGCCCCGGTGCCACGCTGTTGAAACAGTCGCAGATCGCGGAATGACCGGGTCTTCCACCCCAGCATGTTGGCCTTGAGTTCATCGAGGCTGTCCCAGCCGGGCGCCCGGATCAGCCCGCCGATCCCCTCCCAGGTGGCGCGACGATAGATTTTGGTGGCGCCCCGCACGTGAAAGGGCGGATCGCCCGGCGAATCCTCGATGGCGACCCCGCCGATCATCGAATAGATGCATCCGCCTCCTACTCCCAGTTTCGAGTCGGCGGCGAACTGGGCGAGACATTTCTCGAAATAGTCGCTGGGGAACGACAGGTCCCCATCCAGTTTGACGAGAAACTCCCACGGCTCGCCATTAACCAGCTTGAATCCATCGTAAAAGGTCTCAATGACGCCGCCTCCCTGCTTCCGAAATCCCCGATCAGGCCGGTGGACGGCCTTGATCCAGGAATGCTGCCGGGCCGCCGCATCGATGAGCGGGCCGGTCTCATCCGTGGAACCATCGTCGACAATGACCCAGAGCCGCGGCCTCACGGTCTGCGAGACCACGGAATCGATGGTCGCCGGCAGGTTCCGACCCTCGTTGCGAGCCGGCGTAATGATCAGATAGGCTGGGGTCGCCGCCATTCTGTCCCCTCAGTGCCCGGACGGAGCCGCGGATTCTGCGTGACGCCCAGCCCGACTGTCAGAACCGAGGAACCGGAACTTCCAACTCTTGAACGCCTGCTGGGGCACACCCAACCAGTCATAGCACCCTTCCAGTTTCGCCCGGAACAATGCGAGATCGTCGGAGGAATTCACCGGCAGCCGTTTGAGACGATACACGTCATCGTCCGGTTTCATGCGACCGACCACGGTGGTCGCGCAACAGCGGTAGCCCGTGCGGATGACGATATCGCGAAACCGGCTCACGAACGATTGGTCCGCCCCGGGAAACGCGTAAGGATACGCGAACGACTCGCACGCGCAACCAAGGCGATCCTCGATCGTCGCTTTCGAATTCGCCAGTTCCGCGTGGATCTCGTCAAACCCGAGATCGTAGAGCCATGGGTGATTCACCGTGTGAGATCCGATTTCAATTCCCGCGCCCCGAAGCTCGCGCGCGTCTCGCCAGGTCATGCACTCCTGACCCTTGAACTGACGGGGCTCGTCGCCAATAAACGCCGTCGGCAGGAACACCGAAGCGCTCTGTCCGTACTTCCGCAGGATGGGGAAGGCACCGGTGTAAAAATCACGCAGGCCATCGTCAAAGGTCAACACGACCGTCTTGCCGCCGCCGTTTCTCCGGGATTGGAGCGCCTTCAGTCCGTCGGACAGGGTGGCAACCCGATATCCTTCCGCGTGCAGCAGGGCCATGTGCTCGGCGAACACCGACGGACAGGTGGCCGTCCGATAGTAGGGCGAGACCGCGTTTTCTCCTCCCTGGGAGATGCTGTGGTACATCAGGATGGGCAATTGGGCGGGCTTCGAGCCCGAAATCGCGTGCTGGATCGGCTGGACCACACCCAGGGTTATGAGACGGTCAAGACGCATGCGATGCCGCTCGGAAATGCGTGCGAGAGTCTACCGGCAAATCGTCCCGCCCGCCGGGTGGCCGGTTGAATTGGGGGCGCCATTTCGCCCCTCAGACAGGTGAATCACGGGCGCTGGTTCCGGGCGCACAGGCCGTCCACCAGTTTCAGGTATCCCACCTTGGCGTTTGTCCAGTCGTTGCGGGCCGCGTACTCCGAGGCACGCGCCACCATTCGCTGACGCAGCGCCGGATTGGACAGTACCTCGCATACGGCTTCCGCCAGCGCGTCCGAATCGCCGGACTCGAAGAATCGCACTCCCGCATCGTCGAAATAGTACTGGTCGATCCGGGTCTTCGACACCACGACCGGCACGTGCAACGACATGAACTCCATGATCTTGGTGCTGTAGGCTTCGTTGCCGAACGAATCCGCCCGTTTGGGAACCACGCCGACATCCGCCGTCGCCATGATGTCCGCGATCTGCCGCACCGGCAACGGGTCGAAAAAGCGCACCTGCCCGTTCAAACCCAACTCATGGGTCAGCGTCACCAGACTGTCCTTCATATTCCCGTCACCGTAAATGTGCAACTCCGCCTGGGGGATCCGCTCGGTAATCCGCGGCATGGCGCGGATGGCGATGTCCAGTCCCTGATGCCACTGCAACCCTCCCGGGAACATGATGATCGGCCGGCTGTCGTGCGGCGACGGGGCGCGGGGACGGAAGACCCGCGTGTCTACGTAGTTGATGAGCACGCTGCATTTGCCGTTGGCTCCGGTTCGTTTCGCGTACTTGTCGAGCCACAGATGATTGGCAATGATGACGTGGTCGGCGTATCCGGCCGACAGCCGTTCCATCCATTTCAGCAGGCGGACTCCCATGCCTTCTCCGTGTTTGCCGAACTTGCTCCCGTAAAACTCCGGCACGATGTCGTGGATGTCGAGAATCACCGCCGCGCCGGTCAGCTTCGGGCACCAGGCGGCAAACACCAGGAAATCCGGCACGTTGTGGACGTGGATCAGGTCGTATCGCCGTTTGAGGTTCTCCCAGGTCAGGGTCACCATCGAATTGAACCAGAATCGCAGCAACGGCACCAAATACGCCGTCTGGCCTTTCGCGCGCTTCCCGGATCGCCGCAAGACGCGACGGACCCGCACCCGGTTGATGATCTCGGTATCCGGTTGGTTGCGGTCCCGTTTCACGCACAGCACGTCCACCTCGTCTCCGCGATCGGCCAATGCTTCCGCGTAGCGCATCACGCGGTTGTCGCTCTCGTAAACCGAGTGCGTGAGCATGCAGACGTTGCGGCCGGAGGCGATCCGCACCTCGGGTCGAACCGCTTCGCAGAATTTCGCCACGTCTCGCGGCAGCGCGTGCCAATAGAGGTTTGGGTACCGGTCCTGAATATACTCAAGAAATTCCTGGTAATACGCGCAGGGAAAGCTCCGATTCGTCCGGCGGGCCGGATCGAAGTTGATGTAATCCGGGTGCACGTTGACCAGCGCCATGCCGCCGCATTCCACAATCCAATCCAGTTTCCTCTTCCAAATCTCCGGGGACGATTCCTTCAGCAGCAGGAACAGCGTCGAGTCCTGGGGCAACGTATACGGCAACTCCATGTAGCCCCGCCCCCCCATGCCCGGCTTCCAGAACGGGAAAATCGTGGTGACGCCGTCCGGTTGCGGTTCAAACGGGTCGGTATCGAACGTGGACGCATCGTAGCGAATCTCCAGATCATGGATCCAGTCGAGGTTGTGCTGCATGAACGCCGAGCGAAAACCGCTGCACCCCCACTCCTTCAGGTAGGAATTGATGCGCTGGGCCCTGCGAATAAACTCCGCTCGATCCCAAAACAGTTTCCCGTCGTGGTGCAGGTCGTGCACGCCGACCTCGAACCCATCGCGAATCAGTTCCGCGCGAAGGTCCGCGGGGACGCTGGCTTCTCCTTCCGGAACGAAATTGAACGACGATCGGAACCCGAGCTTCTTCTCGAGGGCCGCCAACTGGCGGGCCTGGCTGATCCCGCGGGCGCCTTCCACGTCGTGAGTGAGAACCACCGCGAACTTCTTGCCGTCGGGCCATCCCGGCCAGTTCCGGGGCGGCGGCGAGGCTGCCCGATTAATGGGCCACACATCCTGGTAGGCCCGCAACGTGAGGCGCGCGAACAGCCGGCGCAGTCCCATGCGGAACCGCCACGGGAGGTAGGGTTTGACCCGATAGTAAATGCGATTCTTCAGCATTGGCGTCGGGCGAAGATGAAGTCGACGAATTGCCTTCGGGCTGCACGCTGGCGCAGACCGCGCACCACATCGTTGGAGCCGCCCTCGTCAGGAACCGCTCAGGAACTCCTGGTGCAAGCGCGGAGGCACGTACGTGTGGGTCTTGTTCAACACCGCCGAAACGTTGGCCTTCGATTCCGCCAGCAATGCGCAGGAATGTTGCACGAGGTTCCGGTCCGTCTTCTCGGACTCGATGACCAGCAGCACCATGTCCATGAATCCCGCCAATCGCGGTGTCACGCTGGTCTGGGTAATCGCCGGCATGTCGAAGATGATATAGTCGTAGTCGCTGACCTTGAGTTTCGGCACCAGGCTGGTGAACCGCTTCGGCAAGATCCGGGGAAGCTTGCTGCCCGCGGCCTCCTCGGCCTCGGTCACCACGTAGAGCTTGTCCTGAACATGCGCGCTGTCTTTTCGGTACAACGCTTCCTCCAGCTTGGCCACGGGTCGCCCCTGACAGAATTGTTGCGCCACCCCCTGCCCCTGGTTCATGTCCACCAGCAGCACGTTGCCGTCCCCGGTTTCCGAAAGCGTCGCCGCCAGACCCGCCGCCGTGCTGGTGACACCGGCACCCCGACTGGCGCTGGTGACGGCCACGAGCTTGGGCTTGTGCGTGATGCCGCGGACTTCGAAGTACATGACCAACCGGTCGCGAAGCGCCTCGTAGTACGTGCGCAGCGGCAACGGTGAACTCCAGGGCTCGATGGCCTGATTCGCGCCCCCCGCTGTCTTCGCCCCGGCCGGGGCGGGCTCAACGGGACGGGTGGCATCGGCGGGCTTCGGTGCCGGCAATTTGTCCCGGTCCCCGTTGCGGAGACGACCATGGCCGTTTCGGCTGAAGTCAGGGATGACGAGAAACAGCGGTAGCCGCAATCTCATTTGCACATCCACCGGGCGCTTGACCGTGTGATCCAGGCACAACTCCAGGAGAAACGCCCACCCCAGACCCAGCATGACGCCGCCGGCAACAATCATCCCGATCTTCTTCGCCGAACCCGATGGGGCGTGGAACGGTGGTGTCGGCGCTTGAATCTTGCTGATGTTCGAGAGTTTTCCGTGGTTGACGGCTTCATCGATGCGGGCCTGCTCCAAACTCGACGAAAAATACTGGTAGTTGGATTCCTCGAGCTTCTTCTTCCGTTCCAGCTCCGAGATGGTTGTGTCCATCTGATCCACGTTGCCCGCTTCTTTACGGATCTGATCGAGCTGGTCGTTCAGCACTTTGATCCTCGTCTGGATGGCCAGCACCTGCGTGGCTTCCATCGCGGCGCTCGCCGCGCCGCTATCGCGCGGGGCCGTCCGGGTCGGCACCACCACATCCAACCGGGTCAACGCCGGATACTTCTCCTCCAACAGCCGTTTGGACTGCTCGGCTTCCGTGATCTGCGCGCGGATGGCCTTGACCAGCGTGTTCTCCTCGGTGAATTGGGTCAACATCTCCCGCTCTTTCTTCCACAATTCATCGATCCGCGCGGACACACTCTTGTACTCGTCCACGGGGAGCGACACCGCCGCAGGCTCGTCATTGGTGGGCTGGTCGCTGGCGCGAGGGGGGGTGACCGAAATCGCCTTCAGCAACGCTTGGTGCTCGGCGAGATCGGCCTGGGCATCGAATATTTCCTGTCGTATCTTGGCGATCTGGTCCGCGTAGTTTTTCTCGCTGTCTTCCAGGGAGAGGACCCCGGCCTTGTTGCGCGCTCGGCGCAGGTCCTCCTCCGTCTGGGCCAATTGGGCGCGCAACTGATCGGTCTCCTGGGAGAGCATATCGTCCACCGCCCCCAGCGCCTGGTGAATCTCCGCGTGCTTCTTGAAATAGCTGTCGATCAACCCGGTCAACACTGGTTGCACGATGTCCGCATCCGGATGCTGGAAAAGGATGCGCATCACGTTGCTCTTGTTGGGGACTTCGACAACGACTCCCTTACGCACCACATTGGCGGCCCGAATCCGATCCGTGCCTCCGCCGGCCTTGGCGAGGATCTTCTCCGCTCCGATCATGTCCACCACCTGCTCCGCCAGGTCGAGGCTGGTCAAGATCTCGATCTCCGAGTTGATGACGCTTTGCGGATCATAGGACGAGATCATGCGGGAAACGTCGGACGCGGGCGCGGGAGACTTGCTGTCCAGCACGTAGCGGATGAACAGTTTTGCTTCCGATTCGTACACCGGCGGACGGAGCACGAACAGGGCGATCGCCCCCAACATGCCTGCCGCCGAACAGAGGATGATTTTCCACTTGTGCTTGAACAGCACGTAGTACACGTCATCCAAGGTCAACCGCGACCGCTGGTTCACTGCCTGTCGATCATTCATTACACATCACCTTTCCCACCATAACGCCTACGCCGCGTGTCTGTAAAGCACGGCTCCGATGCATCGCGACACCGGGACGGGAAGCCATTGAAACACGTGATTATGCCAGCCAAACGCTTCATCGTTCACCGTCACAAAACCGCCGCGCTGGCAATCGTATCGCATGTACTCAATACAGAGCTCCTGGGTGCCCCACCCGAGTTTGAAATGCCGCAATCCTTCCTGGCCCAAGGAACTGCGGCCAAAATCCAGTTCGTCGAAATCGCGCGTCGCATACCAGCGGATCGCCTCCCACATCACCAAGTTGTTGGGCCGCAAGTGCTGGAATCGCTCGTCCGACGCTCCAAATTTGTAGATCGCCTGCTTCCCGAAATGGAGAAACACGGCGCCGGCCACGACGGTTCGACCGTGACGGGCCAGAACGACGAACCCTTGATTTCGGGACAGAACATGCCGGTGGATGTTCTGGAAGAAGCGAAATGGTTGCGGCGGAAGCCCATGCTTTCTTCGTGTTCGGCATTGCAGGGTATAAAACGCCCGGATCGCACCGAAATCCTGCGTGATTTCGATGGTCAGGCCGCTCTTGTGGCCTTTGCGGATCGCCCGACGGACCGCGCTGTCAACGTTCTCGAGCAGAACCTCCTCATCATGGACCAACGCCAGCCGGTGACCGTAGTAGCAGGTCGACGCCACTGCGCCATCCAGCAGCTCTCTCCCGCCGCGGCATTCGATGTACTTCCACCCCCGCGCCTCGGCATGCTGTTTGGCCTCGTCGAACAGTTGCGGGAACGCCGCGCGGTCAACGCAAACCGGGGCACAAACATCCGTAAACGGCAGCGATACGCCCCGCCGTCCCGTCAGCCAGCTGTCCACCTCCATGCACGGCAACAAACACTGAAGCCGTCCCGCGTCGCGACGGACGAAATACGCGGGACGGAAGCCATACGTGTCGTGGAGAACCCTGGCCCAGGCGGAACCGTGGAAAAAGGACAAACCGGGGACACCGGTCAGTCCCCCATCCCAACTGGAGTCTTCGAGGGGATTAACCAACTGCACAAAACCGCCGTAGCGACATGGTTCCCCGCGCCACGACGGGGCACAGCCGACCGGCGCGACCTCAAACCGCACAAACGTCCGCGCTCGTGGCCAGCGACAGGTGCGAGCTGATCTCGCTTGCAACCACACCGATCTGCTCCGGCGTCAACTCCGGAAACATCGGCAGCGATAGAAACTCTTCGGCACAACGCTCGGCAACCGGGTAGGACCCTCGCCCCAACTTCAAGTGCGCATACGCTTCCTGAAGGTGGATCGGAATCGGGTAGTGAATCCCTGTCGCGATTCCCCGATCCGTCAATGCCGCCTGAAGCTGATCCCGCCCTGGCACCCGAATGGCGTACACGTGATACACGTGCGTCCCGTACTCGGATTCCTTTGGCGTGGTCAAATCCCCGCGGCCGCCCAGATGGCTTTCGTACAGCCGGGCGTGCGAACGGCGGGCAGCGTTGGATTGATCCAGAAACCTCAACTTGATCCGCAGCACCGCGCCCTGGATGCCGTCCATCCGCGCGTTCCACCCGATATGGGAGTGGTGATATTTCGCCCGCTGGCCGTGATCGCGCAGCACGCGGATCTTTTCCTGCACCGCCACGTCGTTGGTGACCACCGCGCCGGCCTCACCCATCGCCCCGAGGTTCTTTCCGGGATAGAAACTGAAACAGCCGGCGTCGCCAATGGAACCGGCCCGCCGACCCTTGTATTCCGCGCCATGCGCCTGACAGGCATCCTCGATCACCGCCAGTTTGCGGCCCCGGGCAATCTCCATGATCGGATCCATGTCGGCCATCTGGCCAAACAGGTGCACGGGAATGATGGCTTTGGTCCGCGGCGTAATAGCCGCCTCCACCAACGCGGGATCCATCGTGTACGTCTGCGGATTCACATCCACAAACACCGGTGTCGCGCCGGTCACGCTGACCGCCTCCGCCGTCGCCAGAAATGAGTTCGGCACCGTAATGACCTCGTCGCCGACGCCGACGCCGCAGGCCAACAGCGCCAGCCACAGCGCATCGGTCCCGTTTCCCACTCCGATCGCGAAACGAGTGCGACAATACGCCGCGAAATCGTCCTCAAACCGGGAGACGAACGGTCCGCCGGCAAATGCGCTGGTTTCGATGACTTCGCGAATCGCCGCCAGGATTTCGTCCTGGTGAGCGTCGTGATGCGCTTTCAGATCAAGGAATGGGACTCGCATGAGCTCGTTTTTTCGCACTGGGAGGCATGATTCGTGCCGGATTCCCGGCAACAATCGCGCCGGCGGCGACATCCCTGGTGACCACGCTGCCCGCGCCCACGATGGCGCGCTCCCCGATCGTGATTCCACACAGCAACGTGGCTCCCGAACCGATGGAGGCGCCTCGTTTCACCACGGTGGGAACGCATTTCCAATCCGCTTCGGTCTGCAGGGCTCCATCACCGTTGGTCGCCCGAGGATAGCGGTCGTTGATGAACGTCACGTTGTGTCCGATGAACACCTCGTCCTCCAACGTCACGCCTTCGCAGACAAAGGTGTGGCTGGAAATCTTGCACCGGTTTCCGACCCGCACCCCTTTTTGAATCTCGACAAACGAGCCGATCTTGACGTCGTCGCCAATCTCGCACCCGTACAGGTTGACAAACCCGTAGACGCGGACGCCCTTGCCGAGCTTCACGTCCGGCGCAATCAACTGAATCGACGGCGGCAGCCCACTCATGAGCGGTACGCGACCCTACATCCGGGTGGGTTGCAGGTTCCCGGCCCGCTTGGCCGGCGCATTCTTCTTCCGCGCACGCCCCAGAGGCGAAGGCGGTGCGGCATTTTCGTCGAGCTTACCATTGCGGCCGTTGTCACGACCGTGGCCGTTCCCGTTGCCGTTGCCGTTGCCATTGCCATTGGCGCCCGGCGCGGCGGTCGGCGCGGCGAAATCGACGGGCGCGCCATGGTTCTTGATGGATTGGGAGGCCGCTTCCAGAATCTGCACCAGTTCCAAGCCGCGGTCGCCGTTCGTAAGCGGGGCCGCGCCCGTTCGAATGCAGTCGACGAAATGCTGGCATTCGACCTTCAGGGGTTCTTCCTGTTTGATGTACGGAACGTACATGTCGCCGTAATGATAGGCGTAATGGAACTCGGCAAACGTGTCGTAATGTGGCGGACGCTCGACGCGCGTATCGAACACCTTGATCTTCTCCTGCTGGGCCACGTCGTCGTAGACGATCATGCGTTTGCTGCCGACGATGGTCATCTCGCGAATCTTGCGGGGATCGATCCAACTGTTGTGGATGATGGCCGAACGTTCGTTGCCAAAGTACAGGCACATGGCCGTGACGTCCTCGATGCCCGGCGTGATGTGCGCCGTGCCCCGGCAGTTCACGCTCACCGGCTGTTCCTGCAGAATGTGCAGGATGATGGCGATATCGTGCGGGGCGAGGTCCCAGGCCACATTGATGTCCCGCTGGAACAGGCCGAGGTTGAGTCGGCGCGCGCAGATGTAGCGGATGTCGCCGGCTTCGCCGCTGTCGATGATCTCCTTGATTTTGCGCACGGCGGGCGAATACAGGAACGTGTGGCCCACCATCAGGATGAGCCCGTTTTTCTTGGCGATCGCGATCAGCTCTTCGCATTGTTCGGACGAGCACGCCATGGGCTTCTCAATGAGCGTGTGCTTGCCCGCCAGCAGGCTCGCCTTGGCCATCGGATAATGCAGGCTGACGGCCGTGGCGACCACGACGGCATCGACCCCGGCGCCGTTGAGCATGTGCTGATAACTGGTTTCCCCCTCGACATCGGGGTACAAGGAACGAACGTGCGCCAGCCGGTCCTTGTTGATGTCGCACATCATCTTCAGCCGGCAATCCGCGAGGGAGCGGAAATTGCGGATCAAATTTGGTCCCCAATATCCACACCCGACAACACCAACGTTTATCTGCTTCGCCATGATTCCTCCTCGACGATGACTGGTTCCGCAATCGGCACGGGGGTACCGCTGGGAACTGGTTGTGTGTAGGCGATCGGTTGGCTGATCGGTTTGAGGGGACTACCCACGCCCAGCGTGGTCGTGACCCCGGTTTTGCTCATGTTCCCACAGCGCGATTCGCGCACCTGGGCGATCAGAGCCGGTATGGTCCGCAACATGATGAACGCATCCAACCACACGGACTTGTTCCGATCATATTGCAGGTCCAGACGAATCATCTGATTGAAAGTGGTCGAGTTCTTGCCCGACACCTGCCAGAGGCCGGTCAGCCCGGGCAGGCTGTTATATCGTTCCTTCTGCCAGTCAAGGTGGCGGTCGTATTCGCAGGGCAGGCAGGGCCGTGGCCCGACCAGGCTCATATCGCCCCGCAACACATTGAGGATCTGGGGAAGTTCATCCAGCCCGGTCGCCCGCAGTTGCCGTCCGAACGGCACAACCCGCGAGTCGCCATGGCTGTCCATCTTGACCATCGGGAGGTCGGAGTCGATCAAGTGCGCGCAGTGGCCTTCGTGAACGGTGGTATCCGCGTCGGTCACCATCGTCCGAAACTTCAGACAGGTGAACCGCCGACCGAGATGGCCGATACGCTGCTGACGAAACAGGACGGGCCCTTTGGAGCCCATTTTGATCAGCACGGAAACGACCGCCATCACCGGCACCAGGATGGGAGACGCCACCAGGATGCAGATGACATCCAGCACTCGTTTCCACCGAGGCACCCGCGCCAAACGGCTGCTGGGCGACCTACGGACCCGCGGTTGCTCTTGGAGAAGGTCCATGGGAATGATTACAATCCTCCTCGATTCGCTCGCGAGGATTGTCGCGGCGCGGTCCGACAATCAACGGCCACGGTCGCCAGTCTCACGGGACGCGCGAAATCACATCCCGGCTTCCGCCAGGCCCCGACCCATTTCCACAGTTCGTTCACCAACCCCATACATCCTTTTGCCCTGCGATTCCCCATACCCTACTGTTCCCTCTTTTCGATAAGGCTCCGCACTTGTTGGCGGAGACCATTTCTCGTCAACTTCTGCATTTTGCTCCGGCCCACACACAGCACCGGACATTCAGTTGTTCTGCCGCACGTTCCACGCTCAACGCCGGACATCCGGCTCACATGCGGCAATGCTACCCTGCTCAATCCAACAAAATCATACGGCGGCCAACAGCGGTATTTGCTCCGCCAGAGAATTTCTTTCCGTGGCGACCGAACTGCGGGGAACTTCCACCGGCGTGGGCCGCCCCAGGAAATCCAACAGAACCTGCACGCGTTGCCGCGCGGGCAACAGCCGCAGCACCACCGCATTCATGCCCGCCAACGCGCCGTCCATCATCACCACTTCGCAGCCCGGCGACAGATGATCGCGAACCGTCATCGGCTCCGCCGATTCAAAACATTCCTGAAGTTCTTCGACCACGGAGTCGGGGACGATCGGAATGCCGTTCCCAAATCGCACCAGGGAACTGACCCCGGGCGCGTACTGCAGATCACTCAACGTCTCCTCGAGCGCGCACCGAACGAAAATGTAGCAGGGGAACAGCGGCTCCACGACGTGGATCACGCCCCGCCGGGTTGCCCGTTCCACTCGCAGCTGCGGATGAAATACCTGCAACCCCAGGTTTTTCCTGATATTGGCAGCCGCAATATGGTCGTGCTTCGGCTTGGTCCGCGCACAATACCAAGATGGAACAATCGTTGTTTGCATGCTATCTCGCCCGAGTACGACTCACATTTGACCGCAACACCTCACGCATCGCTGACAGGGATTGGCTATAAAAGAAACACCAGCCCCCCGCAAGGACCAGATGTATTGTTGTCGACGGTTAGTCGTTGTGCCAAACAGCACTCGCAGAAACGACCGTACCGCTCCAGTCGCAGTCCCTCATCTTTTCCCTTCTTCCCTTGAGGTTACTTGCTACGCTTGTTACTGGTTCTGAGAAGAGCCACCAGCCTTGAGTCAACTCTTCTGCCGCCTAACGACTCCCACCCTCACACACGTTAGCCTGTATCATGTAACCGAAGTCGCCCTTTGTCAAGTGCCCCAACCGCATTTTGGTACGCGCCACAAAATCCGCCCACCATCAGGCTCCAAATCCAGCGTTCCTCAGCCACGGTAACCGCCTGATAGCGAGTCTCATAAGTGGTACCCCCCCCTTGGCCCACCAGCCCCTCAAAAAGACCATCCAACTCTGCAAAAAAACTTCGCGATGGCCGCGCCTCGCCTCATCGCGGTGAGTCGCTCAGATGCGGATTGTACGTGGGGGCGCCGTGTGCCGCCGCGCGCCCAACCAGTTCGTCGAAATCATTCTCGTCCCGCAGTGAGACCAGGTCCGCATCCTGTGCTGCCAATTGCCGATACGCTTGGGCGGGGTCGGCCTCGAAACATTTCTTGAGATTTTGCACCGCCAACACCGGCTCATCGAGTAACGCATACGCACGGGCGAGATCGTACATCAACGCCGGGTCACCGGGTCGAAGCTCCAGGCTGGTCTCGAGCTTCTCGATGGCCTCCCGCAGATCGCTGCGCCCATGACTGACCTTGCCGAGCTCGATCAACGCGCTGCCCCACATCGCGTATGTGCCGGCCGCACCCGGTTGCGCCTTTGCCGACCGGTTGAATCTCTCCAGCGCCTCCCGCAACAGCGTCACCTTCGCTTCCTGATTCGATGAAAGATGCGCGGCCTGCACCAACGCACTCGCCCAGTTGGCGTACACGGGACCGATCTCCCCGCCGAAGCGGGCCCGCTCCGCCGCTTTGCCATACAGAGACGCGGCGTCCTGGTACAACGCGAGCCGCGCCTGGTCGTTCACCGCGTAGTCGGGAAGTTTCGTCGACAGGATCACGGCCCACTTGTTGTATGAATCCCAGTCGTTCGGCGCCAGTTCTGCCGCCTGGCGGCACTTTTCCACCGCGCCCTGGTAGCACGCCAGACGCGTCCGCGAATCCACCGGCAAATCGCCAATCAGCAGGAGGGTTTCGCTCCACAGAATGTACGTGAGTTTTTCGCCTGGCTTCTGCGCGGCGGCCTTGTCGAATTTCTCCGCCGCCGCCTGGAAATCCTGCAGCCGCTCCGCGTCGCTGAACGCCTGTTTGCCGAGTTGCACGAGCGAAATGCCCCAGTTGCTGTAGGCGTCGGGGAAATTCGTGCGCGCCCCGATGGCTCGCTCAAACGCTTGCGCCGCCCCGGCAAACTTCCGCTCGCGCATCAGCTCCGCCCCGAGACTGAACTGACGTTGCGCAACCTGTTCCGATGTCGACGCCAGCGACGAAGCGTTGGCCACCGCCTGCGTGGCCGGCGCCGGCATCGACGATGCCGGGTTTGTTCCCGCTGGCGCGCCCGGCGTCGCCGCCAGAAGACCCAGCCCAACCCACAGCGAAATCGTTCGGCAGTTCATAATGCCGTCAACTTCCGCGGCGCAGCCCGCGCAATTGACACAAACCGTTGTCGCCCCAGCCTGGTGGCCGCGCCGTCCGCCGGCCACGCCTTCGACGCCGCCACGGTCAGTCTGACCAGTTGTTCCAGGTCGTTCACGCTCACATACTCGGCGCGCGGGCGCAAGCCGGGATCGATATTGTGATAATTGCCCAGCGGCAGACACAATCCGCCGGCTCGATAACCGAACCCCGCGAACGCGCTCGCCTCGCATGTCCCGCCATCCATCAAACAGCGTTGCGCGCGAAACGCCGGCTCCTCCGCGCGACACCGCTCCGCCACCCGCAGCAGGAATGCCGACGCCGCCGGGTCGAAGATCGACAGGCGGTCGCCCACGCGCACGATCGGCCCGTCGCCGACGCGCGCCCACGGGCGTTCCCGGCTCATTTCAATGGACACCACCAGCGCGTTCTTCGGGATTCTCCTCGATTGTATGAGCGCGGTCGCCCCCAGAAAGCCGACCTCCTCCGCGCGAGTAAATGCACACCACAAATGCGTGCGCAATCGGCGTCGGGCGGTCTCCGCCAATGTGGCCAGCATCACCACCGATCCGAGAACGTCGTCAATCGCCGCCGCGTGCAGCCGGCCCCGCGACAATCGAAACGCGGGCAGATCCCACACCCCCCAATCCCCGCAATGTACCGTCGCCTCCGTCTTCAGTTCCACGATCTTCTTCTTCGGCCACGCCGCCCCGCGGAACCGGCGGATCGTCGCCTTCACCATCGAGTGCCGCCGCGAGTCGTAAATCCGGACTTTCCCGCCGCGACCGAGCATTTCTTTCGGCACGCCGCCGAGAAACTCCGCACGCTTCGCATCGAGCATCTCGAAACCCGGATGATCCATGTGGGCCACGAACACCAGCGGCGGATGTCCTCGTGGTGGCGCAGGCGTCCCTGCCTGCGGTCGTTGATACTTCACAATCACATTCCCCACCCGATCGGCTTCCACCGGCAATCCGCGGGCGCGGCAGTACGCGACCACAAACTCGCGCACGGCCTGCTCGTGATACGGCGCCGTCGGCAACCGCAGTACTTCTCGCGCCAGAGCCAATAACTCCTCTCGGTTCATTGGCGAGCCATCATAACCGCATTCGAGGAACGGGACACGTCCAAATTTCGTGCCGTGGTCACGTCCCGATGCTAAAAATCTGCGGGCGCGCCGCCACGGAACATCTCTGTCTGCCGCGTCACGTCACCATCATGTAACCGAAATTGCCTTGACCTCCGCACTCGACAAGTACTATGAAGGGTGCGGTTCACCTCGTGGGGCTGTTGTTTCAACAGCCCGCTTACGCGTTGTTCGAGGCTAGGGATGTTTATGGATGTCCGCGACTTGCGTTTCATCCGATGCGACCGGCTCTTGACGGCCGCTGAACCACCGAATTCATTGGCGGTGACTCTTTCCCCGTCAACCGAAGGAGCTGGCTTGTGAAATCGAATCTCCGATGTTGGATTGTCTTCTGCGCTCTCATTTTCGTAGCGACCACCCACGCGGCAACGGAACGGCAGCAGCTTACCGGGCACGTGCCGGCAGCCATCGCGAAGATGAATCTGCAACCGATCGGCCGCCTGCCGTCGACCAACCGGTTGAATCTGGCGATTGGTCTGCCCCTCCGCAATCCGGAGATGCTGGACGCGTTCCTCCAGCAGGTCTACGACCCGACCGACCCCGAGTTTCGCCATTTTCTGACGCCGGAACAGTTTGCCGACCGGTTTGGCCCGACGGAAAAGGATTACGAGGCTGCGGCGGATTTCGCAACGGCCCAGCGATTCGTCGTAACGCGTCGACACCCGAACCGCATGCTACTCAGTGTCAACGCGTCCGTCGCGGACATTGAGAAAGCGCTCCATATCAGTATGCGGGTGTACCAGCACCCCACCGAGGCGCGCACGTTCTACGCGCCCGATGTCGACCCGTCCGTCCCCGCGAGTCTGCCGATTCTGGGCATCAGCGGTCTCAATGATTTCAGCCGACCGCAACCGCTCCTCAAAGCGCAGCCACTGAACCAGTCGCCGGCGCAGCCGAACAGCGGCTCAGGGCCCGGCGGCAACTACATGGGCAACGATTTTCGAGCGGCGTATATCCCCGGCGCTTCGTCTCCCACCGGCTCGGGCCAGACGGTCGGACTGCTTCAGTTTGACGGGTACACGGCCAGTGACATTACGTATTACGAGACACTGGCCGGGCTTCCGTCGGTCACGCTATCGAACGTCTTGCTGGACGGATTCAGCGGCACACCCACCGGTGGCGGCGGCGAGGTCGAGGTATCATTGGATATTGAAATGGCCATCTCGATGGCACCGGGCCTGTCGAGAATTATCGTCTACGAGGCGGGGCCCTACGGCAACTGGCATGACATCCTCAACCAGATCGCCACGGATAACCTGGCCAAGCAGATCAGTTGTTCGTGGTACATCCCCGGTGGAACGGAAGACACGGTCGCGGATCAGATCTTCCGGCAGATGGCGGCGCAGGGCCAGTCGTTCTTTGCCGCCTGTGGTGACTATGACGCCTACACCGGCTTGATCCCCTTTCCCGGTGACACACCCTACATCACCGAAGTCGGCGGAACAATCTTGACCACAACCGGAGCGGGTGGCACCTACGTTTCGGAAACCGTTTGGAACCGGGGCAACGGCATCGGCACCGGGGGGGGCATCAGCACCCAGTATCCGATTCCGACCTGGCAAACGAACATCAGCATGACCGCCAACCACGGTTCGACGACGATGCGTAACATTCCGGACGTTGCGTTAACGGCGGAAGGCGTGTATGTGCGCGCGGACGGGAAAGACTATTCCGTAGGCGGCACGAGTTGCGCCGCCCCGTTGTGGGCGGGATTCACCGCGTTGATTAACCAACAAGCCACCAAACTCGGCGCGCAGCCGATCGGGTTTCTCAACCCCATGGTCTCCGCACTGGGAGCCGGGTCGAAGTACGCCACGAGCTTCCACGACATCACGACCGGCAACAACACTTCCGCCGGTAATCCAACGAATTTCTATGCCGTCACCGGTTACGACCTCTGCACCGGTTGGGGTACGCCCACGGGAACCAATCTGATCAATGCCCTGCTGGTCACGAACATCAATCCGCTTCTCCGTGTTATCGGCGCGACCGTCACGGGCGGCAACGGTAACGGCGTGATCGATCCGGAGGAGTGCGATTTCCTCTCGGTGCAGATTCAGAATTACGGCGGCGGGACCGCGACGGTGGTCAAGACAACACTGAGCACGACCACGCCGGGCGTCACCGTGGTCCAGCCTGCATCGACCTGTCCCGACCTGCTGCCTTCGACCACCGTCTCCAATGTCATCCCGTTCCAAATCAGCATCTCTCCAGCATTCCTGTGCGGCGCCCCCGTCACGCTCAGCCTCGCTGTCGCGTACAGTGGTGGCTCCAACACGCTGAGTTACACGATCCCGAGCAGCGCGACCTACACTGTCACACAAACGAACGGGGCCAGCATTGTCCCGGGCATTGCGGACACGGGAAATCATTGTGATGACTGCTGCGCGATCATCGGGCTGCCGTTCCCGTACACGTTCTACGGTCAGCCGTATACCAACGTGACCCTGAGCTCCAACGGAAACCTCCAATTCAGCGGCGTCAACTCCTCCCCGAAAGATGTCTGCCTGCCGGCGTACGGATTTGGCCCGACCATCTTCCCACTCTGGCAGGACTTGCGCACCGACGGCATCGTGAATGGCGCCTCCAACGGAGTGTTCACGTCGACCAGCGGCGTGGCACCCGATCGTATCTTCAATATCGAGTGGCGCGCGGTGTATTACACGGGCGGCGTGTCTACCAATGCCGTCAATTTCGAGGTGCGCCTCTACGAAAGCCAACAACGCTTCGACATCGTCTATGGCAATCTCAACGGCGACGGCGATGGCGCCACGGTCGGCGTCCAGAACAACGCGAACAACGTCAGCCAGTTCGAGTGCAGCAGCGGTGTCCTTGCTGACGGGTTGCAGTTGACTTTCCAGGTTCCACCCTGTCCCGATGGCGGCGGACAATGCCAAACCGGGTTGCTGGGTTACTGGACGTTCGATGAAGGGACGGGCAACACGGCTTACGATTCCTCGGGTAATGCGAACACGGGCACGGCCGTCAATGTGAGCTCCAATCCCATCTCCTGGGTTGGCGGCGTGCTCGGTGGAGCGCTCTATTTTGATGGCCAGACCCAGGTGATCGTCTCGAATTCACCGTCACTCAATCCGTTCAGCGGGATCACGATCTCAGCCTGGGCAAATGCCAATTCCTGGGGTAGCAGCGGCTACACGCCGCGAATGTTGGAAAAAGGCAATTCCGACAACCAATATGAGTTGTTCTCAACCACTTCCGGCCAACTGGAATTCCTGCTGGCGGGTGTCAGCAACGGGGTGTTGGTCGCCAACGCCCCGTCGCCCAACAGTTGGCATCAGGTGGCCGCGACATTCAACGGATCGTCGGTGATGCTGTACATCGACGGACAAATCGCCTCACAGCAGCCGGCATCCGGCGTTCTGTCGATCACGTCGGACCCGCTGGCCATTGGAAGCGATCCCCTGGGAAGTCTATCCAACATGTTCGGTGGCGCGCTGGACGACGTGCGGGTCTACGGAAGCGCGCTGACCCCGTCCCAAATCGCCCAGCTCTACAATGTCGATACCGTCGGCGACGGCATCCCCAATTGGTGGCGCCAGCGGTATTTCGGGACCGGACCGTCCACCAATTCGAATTCCTGCGCCGCCTGCGACTTCGATGGCACCGGCCAGGGTAATCTTTTCAAGTATCTCACGGGCCTTGACCCAACCAACTCCGCGTCGACCTTTGGGGTCAACGTTGCCATAATTGGGGTAACGAACTCCGCCGGCCCGACCAATGGCTTGGTAGCCTGGTACCCATTCAATGGGAACCTGACCACCGACGCCTCCGGCAATGGACACACCGGCACCGCCGTGGGCGGGGTTTCACTTACGGCAGATCGATTTGGCAACCCGAATAGCGCTCTGCATTGTGACGGCACCAGCGGCTATATTCGTGTTCCCACGCAACTGAGTTCGCGCAACCCGTTCACATGGTCGGTTTGGTTTCGCCCAGGTTTTACCGCCACCAACATCATCCATAATCTGGTGAATCAGGGCGGCAGCCCGGGGCAAGGCGCAGAATCGCCCAGCCTCTGGATTAACCAGGTAACACCTCCAAATGATTACGCAGGAGCGGTCGATTTCTATTACTGGCCCTCGGGGGATGGAGTCCATATGCCCTCGCAAGCCGTAGCTCAATGGGATACCAATGCATGGTATTTTGTGGCGATCACCAGCGACGCATCGGGCAACCGCTGCCTGTATGTCAACGCTGTTTGCCAGAATTCGGACTCAGGCCAGCCGTTCGGCCAAAACAATGCGAACTTCTATATCGGCGCCTCCCCTTCCTACAACGCTGACTACTTCCTCGGTGATATCGGCGACGTGCGCATCTACAACCGGGCGCTTTCCGCCGCGGAGCTTCAGCAGCTTTATGCCAGTTCGCCCGCCGGTCTACAACCCAGTATCCAATATGGCCCGGTATTGGCCGGTCGTACGTACACGCCACAGTTCTGCACGGATCTTGTCAGCGGCGTCTGGATGCCGCTCACCACGTACACAGGCCCGGTAACGAATGGCAATCAGGTGTCCATCATCGATACCAGCGCGACACAACCGACGAAATTCTATCGCCTCGAGATCTCCAAGCCGTAACGGCTTGGGGCCCACGCCGGCCAGAAGCTCACGGTAAGAACCGCCGACAGCACGGCCGGAAATCGTGCGAGCCGATTACAATCGCCTCCACTTTTTGTAGTGGCGCTTCGGGCGGGATTGCGCCACGATGGTTCCGAGGAGAATGCCATGCTGTCAAGGCTGAGATTGCGCCGGGTCGTTCGGGATCCGAGAGCTGCGGGCTGCCGCATGATGATGGGGGCCCTGCTGGCCCTGGGACTCGTGGGCTTTCCGCAAACGACGCCGGCGGCGGACAGTTCGTCTCCCCTCGTCTGCGTCCTGATCATCCACGAGGACATCACCCGCAACACGGTCTACCTGATCCGGCGCGGCTTGCGCGATGCCGAGGAGAAAAAGGCCGCCGCTCTCGTGCTGGACATGCAGACCAACGGCGGACGGGTCGACGCCACCGAGGAGATCATCCGTCTGCTCGAAGACGCGCCGATGAAAACCTACACGTTCGTCAATGACAAGGCGTACTCCGCCGGTGCCTACATCGCCGCGGCCACCGACAAGATCTTTATGGCGCCGGGCAGCGTCATCGGCGCGGCCACCCCGATCGTGCTCGGGGAATCGGGCGTGCAGGAGTTGCCCAAGGCTTACGAGGAAAAGCTCACCTCCGCGATGCGCGCCCGCATTCGCGCCACTGCGCAGGAAAAGGGCTATAACCCCGAGGTGTTCGAAGCCATGGTGGATGCCGACCGCGGTCTGACCATCGACGGCAAGGAGATCACCCCGAAAGGCAAACTGCTCACTCTCACCAACGAGGAAGCCGCGCGCAAGTATGGCAACCCACTCAAGCCGCTGCTGTCGTCGGGCACGGTGAAGTCGGTAAGCGAGCTTCTGGAGAAAGTCGGCTTGAAAAACGCCACCACGTTCGAAATCTCGCCGTACGGGTTCGAGCAGTTGGCCCGGTGGATCACCGCGATCTCCCCGTTGCTGATCCTCGTCGGCTTCCTGGCGTTGTACATCGAATTGTCGCATCCGGGCATGGCGCTGCCGGCCGTCGTTGCGGTGATTTGTTTCGCGATCTATTTCCTCGGCTATTTCGTCGCGGGGTTCGCCGGCTGGGAGGAGATCGCTCTGTTCATTTTCGGGCTGCTGCTGCTGGCCGTCGAATTCTTCCTGTTTCCCGGCCACTTCGTCTCCGCCGCCCTGGGCACCATCGCCGTGTTGGCCGCCCTCGTGTTGGCGATGACGGGCCGTCTGCCCAGTGAGCCGGTCATCCCGAGCTGGAGTCAGGTCCAGTTGCCGCTGGCGAAGGTTTTCGGCGCGATGCTGGGCGCGATGATCGCGGCCGCGCTGCTCGCCCGCTGGCTGCCGAAGAGCACCTTGTTCCGGAAAATGGAGCTGGCTGCGGCGACCAGTTCCACCCAGGGCTACTCGACCAGTTTGGGCCAAGCCCGGTCGTTGCTGGGCGCCGCCGGTGTCGCCGAGACGAATCTGCGGCCGTCGGGCAAAGGACGGTTCGGCGATCAACTGGTTGACGTGGTGACTGAAGGCGATTTGATCGAACGCGGACAGCCGATCAAGATTGTCGAGGTGCAGGGCAGCCGGGTGGTGGTGCAGCGCGCAACGTGACGGTGGTTTATGGCCTGGACGACAATCATCATTTTTTCCGTGTTGGGCGCGGTCCTGATTGCCGTCGATTTTTATCTGCCGACGTTTGTCCTGGCCGGTATCGGAGCGACCCTGCTGCTGGCGGCGACGCTGATCGGATACGGCGCGACCGGCAGCATCGACAAAACGATCCTGTTGTTCTGCGGAGAAGCGGCTCTGGGATTCGGCGCGGCGTACGCGTCGATCAAATACTTCCCACGGACCTCCACCGGACGCAAAATGATTCTGGGAGAGACACAAACAGGCGTGCGCGCGCAAGCATCCCAGCAACGCGATTGGATCGGGCATCAGGGCGTGGCCCACACGATCCTGCGGCCGTCGGGAGTCGCCCTCATCGACGGCCGACGTCTGGACGTGGTTGCCGAATCGGGCGTCATCGAGAGCGGCACGCCCGTCAAGATTGTCGCCGTGAACGAAAATCAGCTCGTGGTGCGAAAACTTAGTTAACAAAGGAGACGAAACCATGGACGTTGGCTCATTGATTCTGACGGTGCTCGCTTTGGTGGTGGGGGTCGTTGTGCTCATCATCTTTTTCGTGGTGATCTCGTTCGTCAACATCTGGATCCAGGCACGCATGACCGGCGCACCGGTGTCGTTCCTGACGTTGTTGAGCATGAGGCTGCGCCGCGTGCCGATCGGGCTGGTGGTGCAAAGCCGCATCACCGCCGTCAAAGCCGGGCTGCCGCTGACCACCGACCAGTTGGAAGCGCACTACCTGGCCGGCGGTGACGTCAACCAGGTCGTGCGCGCGCTGATCGCCGCCGAGAAAGCCAACCTCAATCTCGGATTCAATCAGGCCGCCGCCATCGACCTCGCGACGCACCAGTCCGGCAAGAGCGTCTTCGAAGCCGTGATGACCTCGGTCAATCCCAAGGTGATCGATTGCCCCAATCCCGCCAGCGGCAAACAGACCATCGCCGCCGTGGCCAAGGACGGCATCCAATTGCAGGTCAAAGCCCGCGTCACCGTGCGGACGCATCTCGACCGGTTTGTCGGCGGCGCGACGGAAGAGACCATCATCGCCCGTGTCGGTGAAGGCATCGTGACCGCGATCGGCTCGGCCGACTCGTACAAGGACGTGCTGGAAAATCCGGACCAGATTTCCAAGATCGTCCTCGCCAAGGGCCTCGATGCCAGCACTGCGTTCGGCATCATGTCGATCGACATCGCCGACGTGGATGTGGGCGACAACATCGGCGCGCGATTGCAAGCGGAGCAGGCGGATGCCAACAAACAGATCGCCCAGGCCGCCGCGGAAACGCGTCGCGCATTGGCCGTCGCCGCCGAGCAGGAAATGAAAGCGCGGACGCAGGAGATGCGCGCGAAGGTTGTCGAAGCCGAAGCCCAGGTGCCGCTGGCGATGGCCGAGGCGTTCCGCAATGGTCATCTGGGTGTGATGGATTATTACCGCATGCAGAATATCCAGGCGGATTCGCGGATGCGACAATCGATCTCGGGCGAGGACCCCGGCAAATCCGGACCCACGAGTTAGCATGATCAAACTCGCTGACACAGGCGCTTGGATCTGGCTGATCATCTTCGTGGTGGTCAGCCTGGCCAAGGGCTTGGGCAAGTTCATGGAGTCCAAGGGCGATGAGTCGCCCCCATCGGATGACTCGCCGCCGCCGGTCCAACCGAAGCGAGCAGTCCCGCGCCCGCAGCCGCGACCCGTGTCCACGCCGATGCCGCGCGTTCCTCGCCCATCGCCGCCCGCAATGCCGCCGCCGATGCGTCGTCCCCTGCCGCAGGCAGCCCCCGCATCGATTCCGTCCGAGCGCAAGGTCAGCGCCGACGATATTCGGCGTGTCATGGAACAAATGAGCCGAAAAGCGCAACCGGCGCCGGTGGCTCCGCCCGTCTCCTCGGCGCCACTGCCACAGTCAGCGCCCCCGCCGCTGGTTGCCAAAGCGGATGCATTTCCGCCGGCACCACCCTCACCACCTCCGCCGACATTGGCGGCCCAGATCCCTCCGGTGTCGCCGCCACCGGCCCCCATGGAGGAAGCGCCTGTACCGGGCCGACCGGTCGCCAGTGCGCCGACCCCCGCGGAGTCGTCTCGCGCCTTACAGTGGATGGAGGCATTGCGCGACCGCCAGAACATCCGCAACATCATCGTGGCGTACGAGATCATTGGCCCGCCACGGTCGGAACTCATCTGACCGTTCTTCAAGCCACATCCCCCCGCTTCCCGCCCGGCCCCGCATCAGCACCTTGGCACTCCTGGTGCTCCCAAGGGTGACGAGTGAAAATAGTATTACCCAACTATAACTACGTAAAGGGGATACAGCGTCTATGAGCAGCAATAGTCTCAATCGTGAGAATCAGGGATTCACTCTGGTTGAAATAATGATCGTCGTCGCAATTATCGGACTGCTGGCCGCCCTGGCCGTCCCAGGTTTCGTCAAGGCCCGCAAGCAATCCCAGGGACGACGCATCCTGAACGACTGCCGCCAAATGGACGGCGCGGTCGATCAGTGGGCGGTCAACGCCGGCATCCCCGATGGCACTGCCATCGATACCGCCGCCGCCACCACCTACCTGAAAACTCCGTGGAACTGGGTTGACCTGCTCGGCAATACCTTTGGCGGCACCGGCGTCACCGGCACCGGCCAGATCCAGGTCAGCACCTCCACCAAGAGCGCGCTCGACGGCGTCGGCATCGACTGGGGCAACTACTAGTTTCCGCAGCCGTCGCCCGGCTTCAGTGGGGACCCTGCGGCGCGCAGGAATGCTCCGGCTTCCTGCCACCGCAAGGTCCCTTTTTATTTCGCTGACGCATCCCACGCAAATCCTCTTGCCCTTCGTCCCCGAATAATTTATCCGGGTCCCATGCCAACGCATCCGACCACCTCGCGCCGCACCACCATCCCCACCAAAATCGGCGTCATCGGCGGCAGCGGCCTCTACGACATGCCCGACATCCGCGACAAACGCTGGCGCCGCGTCGCGACCCCGTTCGGCCAACCCTCCGACCAGCTCCTCACGGGCCGGCTCGGCCAGCGCGACATCGTCTTCCTTCCCCGTCACGGACGCGGCCACCGCATCCTGCCCAGCGAGCTCAATCACCGCGCCAATATCTACGCGCTCAAAAAACTCGGCGTCACCCACATCATCAGTGTCAGCGCCGTCGGCTCTCTCAAAGAACAATACAAACCCACCGACATCGTCGCCATCGACCAGTTCATCGACCGCACCAAACGCAGCGCCGACCTCACCTTCTTCGGCCACGGCATCGTCGGCCACATCGCGTTCGCCGACCCGATCTGCGATCGCCTCCGCCGCATCCTCGTCGACTCCGCCCGCCGCGCCGGCGCCACCGTCCACGACGGCGGCACCTACGTCAACATGGAAGGCCCGGCCTTCTCCACCCGCGCCGAGTCCCTCTTCCATCGCGCCCAGGGCTGGGACGTCGTCGGCATGACCAACTACGGCGAAGCCCGCTGCGCCCGCGAAGCCGAGCTCTGCTACGCCACGCTCGCCATGGTCACCGATTACGATGCCTGGCATCCCGATCACGACGCCGTCACGGTCGAAATGGTCGTCGCCAACCTCACCAAAAATTCCGCCACCGCCCGCGAGATCATCCGCCGCGCCGCCGCCGCCCTCGACCCCGCTGCCGACTGCGCGTGCCGACACGCCCTCGCCACCGCGATCATGACCGATCCCAACGCGATTCCCCCCGCCGCCCGAAAGAGACTTCGTCTCCTTCTGTTGTAGCCGCGAAACTTTTTCGCGGTATGCTTGCAGGGTGGGCGTCTCGCCCGCATGCCTTCCCCTTGGTAGCGCGGGCGTCCCTGCTTGCGGTCGTCCTGCCCGTTCCATTCTCCCCGCCGACGCGCTGAGACACTAAGACACCCAGGCACTTCGATGCCCCCCCCATTTCCTGGGTTCGTTTCCCAAAACCTCGGTTCGTTTTCCCTTTTCTTGGGTCCGTTTACCACCAAACTGGGTTCGTTCCGGGTTCGTTCTGGGTTCGTTTCTGGGTTCGTTTTTTCAAGAAACCCAACCCGGCATGCAAAATTCTGGGTTCGTTTCGTACTTTTTATGTTGCATGGCCCCACCCCCCTTGAGGTCGCACCGACCCAGAAACGAAGCCAAACGAAGCCAATCGATTTTCCGGCCTGTCCGACATGGCAATCCTTTGTCGCCCAATATGATCCACGTCCACAGCCCCCAAAAAACCGTTGGCTTCGTTTCGCAGAAACATATATATGGCCCCACCCCCCCTCTGGAGTGTGGTAACCGGCCTCTTTTGCCCCGAACTTCACCCGTCTCAGGCGGGCCTGAACGCCTATGTCAAAGAACGACGCCCCACATGTTATCGTAGCAGGATATGAAAATCAACCCTAAAATCGAATGCCGAACACGCGCCCCCGCCTGCCTCCCGTTGGTGGTGTAGCCGCGCCTCTATGAGGCGCGGGCCGTCTCCCCATTTTGGACTGCGGCGTCCCGCCCGCATGTTGAACACGCGTCCCGCCTGCCTCCCGTTGGTGGTGTAGCCGCGCCTCTATGAGGCGCGGGCCATCTCCCCATTTTGGACTGCGGCGTCTCGCCCGCATGTTGAACACGCGCCCCCGCCTGCCTCTCCGTTGGTGGTGTAGCCGCGCCTCTATGAGGCGCGGGCCGTCTCCCCATTTTGGACTGCGGCGACCCGACGCCGCTTTGCCGTCCCTTCCGACCCTTGTAGCGGCGGTCTGCGACCGCCCGGCGTCGCCCCCCGAACACTTTCGCGCCGTACCCGCCCCCCTTGTCCCGCCTCAGGCGTGGCTCTGTCGGGGCACACCCCCGCTCTGCCGCCCGCCTGCCCGCCCCGGTGGCCCGCCCCGCCCGCGTTGTAGCTGCGCTTCTATGAAGCGCAGGCCGTTGATCACGCGCCTCATTCGACCCTCGAAGGCGCTTGTAAGAATTACAGAACGCGATACCATCAGGTTCGCCATGCGCCTGCATAGGTCAATTCTGATACGATGCCTTCTAGCCACGGTCGTTGCCACCACCGCGCTAGCGGACAGGATTCACGACTACGCCGAAAGCCTGAACTACACCGGCATCAGCAACATCCTTCGAGAGGACCCATCCCTCGTGAACCTGAAAGACTCGCAAGGGCACACACCATTGCTATGCACAGTTCTCTCCCCTTACTGTGTCAATGCCAACGGCTTGAGGAAAACCATCGACGTGCTGCTGGCCAGTCATGCCGACATCAACGCGAGAGACAAAGACGGCAACACAGTCGTTCATTACGCCGCTAGGCAGGGGCTGGACTCCGTGAAATTGTTCGTCGCATTGGACCACACCTTCGCCACTGCCACGAATAACTTCCAGCAGACGCCGCTTCATACCGCCGTCTGGTTTGGACAAAGCGACACTGCCGAATTTCTTATCGTCTCCGGTGCACATGTGAACGCCCGAGATAAAGATGGTGTCACCCCGCTGCATACTGCCGCAGAGAAGGGCAATTTCGATATGGTGAGGCTCTTGCTGAAATATCACGCCGACATCAATGCGCGGACGAACGACGGCAAAACCCCGTACACCCTCGCCTACAACGACCACGACTCCACACTCCAACGATTCATCCGCAAGCACGGCGGTCACGAGTAGATACCGCCCGTCGCCTTGCTCAACCCCGCGCTTCGAATCCCGCGTCCCGCCACTGTGGTATGCGAAATTTTTTGGAATTATCCCTTTGGCATAAGTAGTTGCGTTGTGAACACGCTTTTGGCAATTTGAGCGGGATCATGTGGAAAATCAGTTGGAAGATCGTTGTTGCTGTGGTGGGTTTTCTTGCCACTACTTTTCAACCGATTTGGGGGCTATTTTGTGCCAAGCCTTTTGTCCCTTGGCTTTTCGAGAAATGTAAAATGAGTGCGCCGAAGCGCTTTGTTAATTGGATTATGCCCTTAGTGGGGGCTTCCCTCCTTGTAGCGGTAATTGTTCAGTCATATACAGAAAGCAACGGTTCAAAGGTGGCATCAAGTAGTCCCCCGGCTTCGGACAAGTCCCCCATTAAGTCTACCCCTGACGCTTCCGTTGTACCGAGCACAGTTGTCCCCGCGCCAGCAACCAATTCGGGGAATCCATCGATCAACATTAGCGGGAACAACAACGGAAACAATGCAATCCTGCAGAATAGTCCGAACTCTACCCTTAATCAATCCATCGTACAGAAAGACCCACCATTCATTATGGAAGTAAGGCTTCAGTCAATAAATGAGCTTACATCTGTTGAGGGGTTCCCAACGGCGTACAAAACAGTTTTTTTGATAGAGGTTGGTAATCCATCTCAACGCTTGGGTTTCAGTACCAGCGAAAGGCCAGCGTCTCAAATAGGCTCCCTAAAAGCAGAAGCGACCCTACATAGCGGGATTGGATTTGGCCCTGGCCCTGTTGTGTCATTCGTCGGAGTTAGGATCACTGCTTTGACATCGGAGAAGGTGCAAGAATCGGATTTTGGAACGTTTTCTGTACAGGCCGACCCATAACGGAGAGATACGTAAACGGGGTCGACTCTTGAAACTTGACGTCCCCTAGTCGCACCGCGCCCCGAAAGGTTTTTGCCCGAGTTGCCCTCTCAACGAGCTGGGCAAAGATTCGACGTATCCGACTGAGGAGCTACGTCTGCGGGGTACCTTTAACGCACCGCGCGCTGGCGACGGACGAGCGTAGAGACCAGCAACAGGCCACCGGTCACAACGAGGACTGAGACTGACGGCTCCGGCACCGGGGCGAACGTGACGTTGTCGATCAACGGACTCCACGTACGATAGGTGCCTTCGATTTGGACCATGCCGATGCCACCCGCATCCTGATACCCGAAAAACACCGGGCTGGATGGATCCGAGATTGTCAGACCGGAGACGTTCGCCAGCAACGTCGTGTCGTCCGCCCCGTAGACGTTCACGACCGCGTCGTCGCCATATCCAGCGAAGACCAGCAGGTCGAGACCAAACGCCGGAGTCGGCGTCGAGAAATCGATTTCGAGAGTGCTGCCCGAGCCAATATCCTTGGAAGGTTGGCCGTAGTATCCCACACCATTCCACTGGAGGGCGCCGCGGAAGGTCACTCCGGGGACGACCATCCCCGAACCAAAGCCGTAAACAGGGTCAGTGTTATCGAGCACGCTGGGAATGGAAGCGGGCAAGCCAGCCGGCACGGGAAACGCCTCAAACCCTTCGGTGACAGGTCCGTCTCCGGCGAGAATGGAATCAAGTGTCGAGCGATCCAACACGGTACCACCGCTGTAGATGTTGGTTTGAGCGAATGCGCGCGCGTTGCCGAAGAAGATCGACACGAGCAGTACGAGTCCGAGTGAGAATGCTTTGGTTGCTTGCTTCATATCGGTTTTTCCTTTTATGGATTTGGGAGTGCCGTCGTTTGCCTGGAATCGCCACCCGGAAAACGCGGCCCTGTCACCTACCGTCAGCATCTTATCCAGCCGAATCACAGTTGGATTACCTCGCGGCAATTGGACCGCGCCCGCGGTCGGATCACAATGCTCAACCGCCCAAAAACCCTGGCCCAGCAAGGCGTAGGTTACGCCGGGCAGCTTTCCAATTTCAAGCCAAAACTGCCCCCAAACCGGCGTCGCAGGAAGGATGTCCTTCCGTATCCGGTCGAGTAGAGGACGCCGCCGCCCGACCTGCCCCCAGCTCTGTGCCCTCTGTGTCTCTGTGGTGAACAACCCCGGCCTACGGTGTTTGCCCCATTGAGATTGTGGCTGGACAAGGCTATGCTTCCCCTATCGCGGGCTGCATGCTGACCACCAGGCCCGTAACGATTCGTTAACTGTCCAAATCACGCCATGAGTCTGCGGGCGGCCGATCAGCCGGCCCAAACGCTCGTGGCAGAAAGTAACATAATGCTCGAGATGGAACCGGAGTCCCTTACAGTTTCCCCTGCAGTCAAAGGCCCCGTTCGGACCAAGATCAGTTACCTGGAGCCGGCCCTGCTACGCATTCCCGGCCCCGAACTGCTCATCAACGTCGTCCGCAGACGCGTCCGCCAACTCATCCAGGGCCATCGCCCGCTCACCCAGATCAATGCGCAGATGGGGTTCGCCGATATCGCCCTCAAGGAAATCAGCGAGGGCAAACTCTTCTACGAACTCGACGCGGCAGAAATCGCGGCCGCGCCCGACGCCATCCAACAGCGCGAGGGCGTCACGGAAGCGCGGTATTGATCCTCCACCCGTTCGCCGGCACACCTCGGTGAAGCGGCCCCCACCCCGAAGTCTTTCGGGGTGGTGAACATCTGTGCTTATCCGTGTGACTCTGTGGCTCGTCCTTCCGTCCTCAGTCTTCTGTCTCCTGTCTCCCCGCCCCGACGGCTTTCGGGGCTGTATTCACTCTTCCCTTCTCCGCCCTTTTCCGCAATCATTCCCCCGTGACCAGCAACGCCACAGCCCGCAAGCACGGCGCCGACGCCGCGCCCTCACTGCCCAATCTCACCCGCTGGCTCTGCGTTCACACCCGACCCCGCAAAGAATCCGCCGCCGTCCAATACTGCCGCGACGTGCTCGGCCTCGACGCCTATTACCCCAAACTCAAACGCCTCAAAACCATCCGCCGCGTGAAACGCTGGGTCACCGGCCCGCTGTTCCCCCGCTATTTCTTCTGCCGATTCAATCTCGCCCACAATTTCCGCGCCGTCCGCTACGCCCCGCAGGTCATCGACGTCGTCAGCTTCGGCGGCAAACCCACTGTCGTCGATGACGCGATCATCCATCAGCTCCAGCAATGGGCCGGCGAAACGGTCGATGTCATCACCGCCCGCCCGGCCCTCAAGCCCGGCGACCTCGTCGAAATCGTCGATGGCCCGCTCCGCGGCCTGCAAGCCGTCGTCGTCCAGGAAATGAGCGACCGCGACCGCGTGGCCGTCCTGCTCTCCACGCTCCAATACCAGGCCCGCGTCGTCGTCAGCCGCTCCCAACTCGAAGGCTCCTAGAATGAATTTCTGGCAACAACAACGCGTCATCGTCACCGGCGGGGCCGGCTTCCTCGGCTCCTTCGTCGTCGACGCCCTCCGCGCCCGCGGCTGCCTCACCATCATCGTCCCCCGTTCCCGCGACTACGATCTCCGTGACCGCGCCGCCATCGCCCGGCTCTTCCACGACGCCCGCCCCACGCTCGTGCTCCACCTCGCCGGCACCTCCGGCGGCATGGGCGCCATCCGCAATCATCCGGGCAGATTCTTCTACGACAACGCCGTCATGGGCATCGAACTGCTCGAGCAAGCCCGCCAGTTTCAGATCCCCAAACTCGTCGTCGTCGGCACGACCTGCGCCTATCCCAAATCCGCCCCGATCCCGCTTCGCGAAGACAGCCTCTGGAACGGCTACCCCGAACCCAACACCGCCCCGTACGCCCTGGCGAAGATGGCTCTGCTCGCGCAATCCCAGGCCTACCGCCAGGAATACGGCCTCAACGCCGTCCATCTCGTGATGGCCAATATGTACGGACCCCGCGACAATTTCGACCTCGCCTCCTCCAACGTCATCCCCGCGCTCATCCGCAAATGCGTCGAGGCCCGCGACCGCGGCGACAAATTCATCGAGTGCTGGGGCACGGGCGTTGCCACCCGCGAGTTCCTCTACGTCGCCGACGCCGCCGACGGCATCCTCCTCGCCGCCGAGCACTACAACAAACCCGACCCGATCAACATCGGCAGCGGATTCGAAATTTCCATCCGCGATCTGGTCACCCTCATCGCCCGGCTCGCGCGGTTCGAGGGGGAAATCCGCTGGGATGCCACCAAGCCCGACGGCCAGCTCCGCCGCTGCGTCGACGTGCAGAAGGCCGCCGCCGAATTCGCCTTCCGCGCCAGGACCAACTTCGAGGACGGCCTCCGCGCCACCATCCAGTGGTACGAAACGCAATTGAAATATACGTGACGCCCGCACAGCGGTTTGCTAATCTTCTGGGTAGCTTAGCTATCGCTATGGTACTCACGCCATGCAAGGTGTGTGGGAAGGCAGTGAATTCGACTGCTTTCCGCTGCCCCCGTTGCGGCCACGTTAGGATGGACCGGATACTGCGATTGGGCATCGCGGTACTGATCGGCTGGCTGCTTGCCATTGCAATAGGCCGGTTCGTATTCCATCCGCATGGCTAAGAGCCCCGTTTGGATCCTGCCGCCGAACCCCTCCTTGCCAAACCCCGCCGCATCCGCTATCCTCACTGCTCCCGTGCTTCCATGAACTACGTGACGCTAGCGAAAACCGTCTTCGACATCGAGATCGACGGACTGCGCCAGACCCGCGCCTGTCTCGACGCGAATTTCTCCCGCGCCGTCGACGCCATCGCCAAATGCCTCGCCAATCACGGCAAGGTCGTCGTCACCGGCATCGGCAAATCGGGCAAAATCGGCCACAAGATTTCCGCCACGCTCACCAGCACCGGCAGCACCAGCGTCGTGCTCGATTCCGTCGACGCATTGCACGGCGATCTTGGCGTGATCAATGACGGCGATTGCGTGCTGGCGCTGAGCTATTCCGGCGAAACGGAGGAATTGTCCCGCATCCTGCCGGCGATCAAACGCTTCCACGTCACGGTCATCGCCCTGACCTCGCACGCCAAATCCAGTCTCGCCCGCTACAGCGATATCGTCCTGCGCGTGCGCGTCAAAAAAGAAGCCTGCCCGTTCAATCTCGCGCCGACCTCCAGCACCACCGCGATGCTCGCGCTCGGCGACGCCCTCGCGATGTGCGTCCTGGAAGCCCGCGGATTCAAGAAATCCGATTACGCCTGGTTGCATCCTGCTGGCGCGATCGGCCGCACGATGCTCCTGCAGATCAAGGACATCATGCGCACGGGCGACCGTAATGCCGTCATTGCCGAGTACCGCAGCGTCAAGGACGCCCTGCTGGCCATGACCCGCGCGAAATCGGGCACGATCAGCATCGTCGACAGGCAGGGCCGCATCGCCGGCGTTTTTACCGACGGCGATTTCCGCCGCCACATCTCGCTCGCCCGCGGGTCGGAGGCCGAGCTGCTCAAGACGCCCGTCGGGAAAATCATGACCCCGAACCCGATCACGATCCGCCACGACGCGCTCGCCGTCGAAGCCCTGAAAATTTTCGAGCAACGACAGATTGACGATTTGATCGTCGTCAACGACAATAAGCAACCTGTCGGCATCGTCGACTCACAGGACCTGCCGAAATTCAAAATCATGTGAACGCAAGCGGCCCTGCAACGATTTTAACGGTTTATCGGTTTTAACGGTTTTAACAAAAGGAGCAGTCAACCATGCCGTCAGCCAACGATCTCCGCAAAGGAATGGCCGTCAAATACAACAACGACATCTGCGTCGTGCTCGACATGCAGCACCGCACGCCGGGCAACCTCCGCGCCTTCGTCCAGGCCACCATCCGCAGCCTGAAAACGGGCAAGTCCTCCGTCGTCCGCTTCGCCTCCACCGAATCCATCGAGGTGGTCTCGAAAACGACCAAGCCCGTCGATTTCAGCTTCAAGGACCAGGGCGGCTACCATTTCATGGACCCCGAAACCTATGAGACGATCACGCTCAACGACGAGTTCATCGGCGACGCCAAGAACTATCTCACCGAAAACCTGCGCTGCAGCCTCACCGAGGTCGAAGGCAAGGTCGCCGAGCTCGAACTCCCGCCCGCCGTCGATCTGAAAGTCATCGACGCGCCCCCCGGCATCCGCGGCGATACCGCCACCAACGTCACCAAACCGGCCAAAACGGAAACCGGCATCGAAGTCGCCGTCCCCATCTTTATCAACCCCGGCGACACCATCCGCGTCGACACCCGCACCGGCAAATACCTCAGCCGCGCGTAAACCGCTCTTGGAGTGCGCTGACCCGTTAGCACCTTGCCGTTTCCGGTATGGACTGCGTTGACTTGTCAACGCTTTGCCGTTGCTGTTAAGCTGTTGAGCCGTGCACGCTGAGGACCACAGTGAGCATCAGCCGTCTACCGCCAAAGACTGGCCTCACGCGCCAGTACATCGCCTTTCTGACGCCGGCGTATTCATGGTCACGGCCGGAACCTACGGCAAAGCGCACTTCTTCAAAGGCGACGACCGTCTCGACCTGCTCGAATCTTCCCTTCTGCGCCTGGCCAAGCAGTACGACTGGCAACTCGAAGCGTGGGGCATCTTCACGAATCACTACCATTTTGTCGGGAGATCGCCAAGCGATCCAGAGACTCTCACGAAATTCTTGCGTCACCTTCACGCCGATTCCGCGCGCGCGGTAAACAAACTGGACGGCACGCCCTCACGCAAAGTCTGGCACAACTTTTGGGACACGCGCCTCACGTTCGAGCGATCCTATCTCGCCCGGCTCAACTACGTTCACCACAACGCTGTGCACCACGGACTTGTCTCCGCCGCCAACCAATACCGCTGGTGTTCTGCCGCATGGTTCGAGCGCACATGCCCGCCAGCCACGGTGAAGACAATCTTCTCCCTCAAGATCGACCAGTTGAAAGTTCCCGATGACTTCTGATTGTGCAACGCGCCGTCAGTATGGAGTGCGCTGACTTGTCAGCGCTTTGCCGTCTGCTGTGCGGTCTCTTGGCGCTCCCAACACCAAAGCGGCGACAAGTCGCCGCACTCCAAATTTCGGACCAAGATAGTCCTTGATAAGGGTCCGCGTGTTTGCTCCCATCAATAGGTTGATATGCCTACGCCAAACACTGCGAAGTCGGCAGAACTTCAAGTAATCGTCTGGTTTCTCCAAGAGGGTTGGGAACTGTTTACTCCGGTTGCCGATCTTCACGGTACAGATATTGTCGTGCGTCATCCCGAGACTCGGCAATTGCTTTCGATTCAAGTCAAACACAAACAACCAGGTACCCTCAACGAGGGTCTGCTGAAAAATGACTGGGTCGGGGTTGATCCGCCTTTCGACTACCTGGTGTTCTTCGTTCCAAGGAAGTTGCGCGGACTTGTGATACCAAGAGCCAAGCTAAAGAAACCTGGAAAGATCTTCATTTTCTTTGCCAAGGACAAAGAAGGCTACTCTCGTGGGCCAGTTCGGCCCTTATACAAGGACTACGCATTCGATTTCGCGTCAGTTCCGCCCGAGACGCGTTCCAAGACGTTTGTTGAGTTCTTCTCAAAGGTACACGCCGGTCACATCATCTGAGAAAGGGACGGCGGGTTTGTGGGCTCATCTTGTGACTCCACTGGTGCACGCCCCAATGTAGTGCGGCCTCCACCCAGATCGTCAGCCTCTGCAATTCTCACGCCCTTGGGTGCGCCTTTTCGTAGACCTTCTTCAACCGCTCGGGCGTGATGTGCGTGTAGATTTGCGTCGTCGATAGGTTGGCGTGGCCGAGAAGCTCCTGCACGTTGCGCAGATCGGCGCCGGCATCCAGCATGTGCGTCGCAAAACTGTGCCGTAGCTTGTGCGGCGTCAACGACGGATCGAGTCCCGCCACGATCAGATACTTCTTCAACATCCGCTGCACGCTCCGCGCCGTGAGCCGTTCGCCGAATTTGTTTACAAACAGCGGCCCGCGCGCCGCTCGACCCCGCAGCTCCAGATACTTCTGCAACGCCTCGATCGCCGGACCGCCCAGCGCCGCCAGACGCTCTTTCTTGCCCTTCCCGCGCACTCGCGCGACTTCGCCGAGCACATCCACGTCCTCGTCGTTGAGCTGGACAAGCTCATGAATGCGCAGCCCGGCGCTGTACAACACCTCCAAAATCGCCCTGTCCCGCCACGCCGCAAACCCGTCCTTCGCCTTGCCCTTCAGCGGCGTTTCCAGCAGCGCCTCCACCTGCTGGATCGTCAAAAACTTCGGCAGCTTCCGCGTCAGCTTCGGCAGGGTCAGCCCCATCAACGGGTTCTGCTTCACCCGCTCCGTCCGCACCAGCCATTTGAACAAACTCCGCAGTGCCGACATCTTCAGGTGAATCGTCGCCCGATCGAACCTCCGCTCGTTGAGGTAAACCAGATACCCGCGCAGATGAAATGGGTCGACCCGCGTCCAATCGCACTCGTGCTTGTGTTTCTCGGCGAACCACGCGGAAAACGCCGCGATGTCGGCGCCATAATTGCGGAGGGTCAACGGCGACGCGTTGCGCTCGACGCGCAGGTAATTGAGAAACTCGTCGGCCAGCGCGTCGGCTACGCCGCGACCGGCGCCAGTTTTTTGATGTTCTTGCACTTCGGATACGCCGAGCAGCCGAGAAATTCACCGAATCGTCCGCGGCGCTTCACCATCGGCGCGCCGCACTTCTCGCATTTCTCGTCGGTCATCACCGGCTCTTCCCTGGGCGGAGGCGGCGGCGCTTTGTGTTTCAACTCATCCGGCAGCGGTTTCGCGTTGCGGCATTTCGGATAACCCGAGCACGCCAGGAACGGCCCGCGCCGGCTGTTGCGGATCACCATCGGCGACCCACACTTCTCGCACTTGATGTCCGTCGCCACCGGCTGCGGCTTCTCGATCACCGTGATCTTGCCGGCCTCGTCGCGCGTGAACGACTTCGCGTTCTTGCAGTCCGGATAACCCGAGCACGCCAGGAATTCGCCGCGTTTGCCCGCCTTGATCACCATCGGCGACCCGCACTTTTCACATTTGACGCCCGTCTCTTCTTTCTCGATCACCTGGATGCTCCCGTCTTCGCCACGCTTGAAGTTCTTGGTATTCTTGCACTTCGGGTACGCCGAACAGGCCAGAAACTCACCGTTCTTGCCCGGCCGAATCACCAGCATCTCGCCGCACACCTCGCACTTGATGTCCGTCGGTATCGGCTTCGGCCGCACGTCCTCCATGTTCTCGCTCGCCGCTTTCAGCGTCGGCGCGAATTCCTTGTAGAAATCGCCCAGCATGTGATGCCACTCGACCTTGCCCTCCTCGATCTCATCGAGCAGCTCTTCCATCTGCGCGGTAAACTGCACGTCCAGCAACTTCGTGAAATGTTTGACGAGGATGTCGGTCGTCACCTCGCCGAGTTGCGTCGGCGACAGCCGCCCCTTCTCCTTGAGCACGTAATGCCGCTTCTGGATCGTCGCGATCGTCGGCGCGTACGTGCTCGGACGTCCGATCCCGAGTTCCTCCAGCGCCTTGACCAGCGTCGCTTCGCTGAACCGCGGCGGCGGCTCGGTAAAATGTTGTTCGGGATGCAGCTTGATCAACTGCAACCGCTCGTTCTCGCTCAGCGGCGGCAGCTTCTTGTTCTCTTCCTCTTCCGACGGCTTCTCTTTCTCGGCCTTCTTCTCCGCTTCTTCCTCGACTCCGTAAATCTTCAGCCAGCCCGCGAACACCACCTCGGTCGCCGTCGCGCGAAACAGGAAGAACTTCTCGTCCCGCCGCGCATCGATGTCGACGCTCGTCACTTTCATTTCGGCGGGGGTCATCTGGCTGGCCACGAACCGTTCCCAAATCAGCTTGTAGAGCCGGAATTGGTCGTGGTCGAGATACGCCTTCACACTGTCCGGCGTCCGCCGCGCCGACGTCGGCCGCACCGCCTCGTGCGCCCCCTGCGAGTCCTTCTTGGACTTGTAGAAGTTGGGGCTCTCCGGCGCGTAGTCCGGTCCGATTGTCTCACGGATGAACGCCAGCGCTTCCGCCTGCGCTTCCTTCGACACGTTGAACGAGTCGGTACGCATGTATGTGATCAACCCGACCGAGCCTTCGTCGCCGATTTCCATGCCTTCGTAAAGCTGCTGGGCGACCATCATCGTCTTCGACGTGCCCATCCCCAGCGCCTTCGACGCCGATTGCTGCAGCGTGCTCGTCGTGAACGGCGGCGGCGCGCTCCGCTTCTTCGGCTTGATGTCGATCTTGGCGACCTTGTACTCGCAATGCTGCAAATCGGACAGGAGCCTGTCCGCCTGCTCCTGGCTGCCGATGATCATCATATCGGCCTTCAACTCGCCATTGGGCGACCGCACCTTCTTGTCGCCCACCTGGATCAGCTTCGCCAGAAAATGATCTTTCGGGTCCACCAGCTTCCGCAGCTCGGCCTCGACCGACCAGTATTCCTGCGGCTTGAACGCGCGGATCTCCCGCTCGCGGTCCACCACCAGACGCACCGCCACGGATTGCACCCGCCCCGCGCTCAACCCGCGCGCGACCCGCTTGTTCAGCAACGGTGAAATCTTGTAGCCGACGATCCGGTCGAGGATCCGCCGCGCCTGCTGCGAATCCACCAGCTTCATGTCGACGTTGCCCGGATGATCGAACGCCGCCCGCACCGCGTTCTTGGTGATCTCGTTGAACTGGACGCGGAAAAACGCCGGCCCGTTCCGCTTGCTCTTGAGAATCTCCTGTAAATGCCAGGCGATCGCTTCGCCCTCGCGGTCGGGGTCGGATGCCAGATACACCGTTTCGGCATCCTTGGCCGCCTGCTTCAGATCGTTGACGACCTGGCCCTTCTTCTTGGAAATCTCGTAGGTCGGCTCGAAATCATTCTCGATCTCGACGCCGAACTTGCGCTCCGGCAAATCGCGCACGTGCCCCATCGACGCCTTGACGCTGAAGTCCGATCCCAAATACTTGTTGATCGTCTTCGCCTTCGCCGGGGACTCAACAATGACCAGCTTTTTCGCCATATTCTCTCGTACTTGCCGCCATCACGACCCAAACATTGCGTTCCGCACGTACAGCTTGCCCGGCAGTTGCCGGACCAGCCGCTTCATCTCCAACGACAACAACGTTGCGGAAACACACGCCGTTGTCAAACCGCTGGCGCGAATAATCTCGTCGATGGCCGTTTCGTCGCGGCCCACGTGCGCCATCACTTTTTCTTCGATCTCGCTCAGCTTCAAAGCAGGTTTGGTTCCTTCTCCCTCGGGCGCGGTCTCCGCTGTCTCCGTGGCCGTTTTTGGCAACAGGTACTCGAATTCCCCGAGGATGTCCTCCGCGTCCTCGGTCAATTTTGCACCGTCCTTGATCAATTTGTTCGTTCCCCTGGACAAAATTGAATCCGCCCGACCCGGCACCGCAAACACCTGCCGCCCCTGCTCCGCCGCCTGGCCCGCCGTGATCAGCGCCCCGCTCTTGAGGTTCGCCTCGACCACCACCACGCCCAGCGACCAACCGCTTATGATGCGGTTTCTCATCGGAAAGTTCTGCTTGTCGGGTTTCACGCCAAACGGGAACTCCGTCACCACCGCCCCGCCCTTCTCCACAATCTCGTGGGCCAGCTTGTCGTTTTCCGCCGGGTACACGATGTCGATCCCGCAGCCGATCACCGCGACCGTCCGCCCTTTCGCCTGCAGCGTCCCCTGATGCGCCGCGGAATCGATCCCCCGCGCCAGGCCGCTGACCACCGTCACGCCGACCCGGCCCAACTGATAGGCCAGCTTCCGCGCCATGTCCTGCCCGTACAACGTCGTCCGCCGCGACCCGACAATGGCAATCGACAACGGGTCACGCTCCGAGAGCGCACCCTTCACATACAAGATGATCGGCGGGTCGTATACTTCCCGTAAATTTCGCGGATACTCCGCGTCATCCCGCGTGACGACCCGCACGCCCGACTTCTCGATCCGCTGCAACTCGGCATCGAGATCCACCTTCTCCCGCCAGCCCGTGATGCTCCGTGCCACCTCTTCCCCCACACCCTCGACGTGCATCAACTCGCTCTTCGTCGCCGCCAGGATCGCCGCCGGCTCGCGGAACCGCTCCAGCAACGCCCGGAGACGGATCGGCCCGATGCCGTCGACCATGTTGAGGGCGATGTATGCTTCGCGCGAGGTCATCCGCGGAGGATGGTGCCACAGCGATCACAGATCGTGTCGTCTCGGCTATTTCTGTGTCTCTGTGGTTTCAATGGTTCGCTTTTTGCCCCGCCGCTTGCGGAAGCCGAATTCCATCTGCGGCTCCTTCAGCAGCTCGTAATTCTTCAGCAGCCGCAACGTTTGAAGGAGGTCCGACTTCTGGTAGTTGCGGTTTGTCGCGACGCTGGCGATCAGCTCCTGCAAAATCGACCGGAACGAAATCACACCGTCGACCCCCTTCGCCCGCAGCAGCTCGATGCTCCGTTGCCGGGTCTTGTTCTCCCGCGGCAGGCCCGGCACCACGAGCAGCTTCACCAGCCCCTCGCCGCCGACCAGCCGTTGCGCTTCATCCACCGCGCGCTTCTCGACGAACCGGAAAATCTTCGGCTGATGCGCCAGCACGCCCGGCGCGAAAATCTCGGTGTGCCAGCCTTTTACCGCCACGATCGCCCGCGACACCCGCGACAGCGTCTTCGAGGTGATTTCGAATTCCGTCGGAACCGCCCCCGCCGCCGCGCCCGGGTTCAGCACGATCAAGTCCACTTCTTCGTCGGCGCTCTTGTGCCGGGACTGCACGATGTATTTGCGCCGCTGGCAGACGAGAAATCCGTGCAATTCGAAAAACTCCCGAACGATGCCCTCGTCAACGGCAGACATTCACAACCTCCGTCAGATCCGCATCGGTCACGGCGTCCGAGACCGTCGCTTCACCGAGCCGTTTCAGCAGCACGAACCGCAGCTTGCCATTCCGCGCCTTTTTATCCAGCCGCGCCGCTGCCAGGAGCTCCTCCACCTTGTACTTGGCGGCCAGCTTCGTCGGCAACCCGCTGGCCGCGATCAGATCGCCCACCCGCTTCGCCTCGGCTTCGCCCAGGCCCGCCCGCATCACGGACAGCCGCGCCCCGCAGCACATCCCCATCGAAATCGCTTCGCCGTGCAGCAGCCCCACGTACTCCGACAACGCCTCCATGGCGTGCCCCAAGGTGTGACCGAAATTCAAGATCGCCCGCAGACCCGACTCGCGTTCGTCCGCGCTGACCACCTCCGCCTTGAGCTCGCAGCAGCGTCGCACCACCCGCCCCACCGCCGCCGCGTCCAGCGCCAGCACCTTCTTGTAGTCCTGTTCCAACCACGCAAAGAACTGCGCATCGCGAATCGCCCCGTACTTGATGACTTCCGCAAACCCGGACCGCAACTCGCGATCAGGCAGTGTTGACAGCGTGTCGGTGTCCGCCAGCACCAGCTTCGGTTGGTAAAATGCGCCGACCAGATTTTTTCCCTGCGGCAGGTTCACGCCCACCTTGCCACCGACCGAGCTGTCCACCTGCGCCAGCAGACTCGTCGGCACTTGCACCAACGCGATCCCGCGCAGATAGCTCGCCGCCACAAAGCCGGCCAGATCCCCCACCACGCCGCCCCCGAGCGCGATGACGAAGGATTGACGGTCCAACCCGTACGACGGGAGTTTTTCAAACAGCCGATTCGCCTGCCGCAGCGATTTCGACGCCTCGCCCGCAGGCACGCTGAGTATCTCCACCGTCATTCCCGCTTTCGCCAGCGTCTCGCGCAACACGCCCGCGTAGCGCGATTCAACATTCGTGTCGGTGATGATCACGCCGTGCCTGCCCAGCTTGAGTGGTTGCAGATACTCCGCCGCATGCGACAACAACCCACGCCCGATCACGATGTCGTAGCTGCGCTCACCCAGATCGACGCGCACCCGTTGTGGCGCGCCTTTGGCTTTGGATTCCATGAATTCGCTGGATTACAACCCTCCACCCCAAGTCTTGTCAACCTTGAATCATAACTTCGCAAACGATCCCCGCGTGCTTGCCTAACCACCGAAGGAAGCTACACTGGCCGTTATGACCCCCATGGTCAGCCACTTCGTAAGCGGAAGAGCGTTTTTCTCAGGAGCCGTTCTCATTCTAATCGGAATCTGCATGTGGACGTGTCGTGCGAGCCGACTCACGCGCTTTGTCGCCGTCATCGCGGGACTCTGCGGCATGATGTTCGTCATGTTGTCGTCAACCCCATTCCCATCCTGGTTCTACGCCGCATGGATCATCCTCGTTATCGGCGGAATCGCCGTCCGTCGCCGCCGGCTACCCATTGTCGTCGCGATCTTCATCACCTGTGCTGCGATCGCGTGGCAATTCCTCTACTACCTTCCGCCCCACCTGCCGCCGCATCCGGACGACACGATGTACTTGATCGGCGACTCCATCTCCGCCGGCATCGGGAGTCCCGATATTAGCTGTTGGCCCGAACTGATCCGACGCCACTACCGGATCAACTTGGTTGACCTGTCACGCGCCGGCGCAACCGTTCAGTCTTCACTGGATCGCACCAACCAAATCGGCGCCGACTCCCACCTGGTGTTTATGGAGATCGGCGGCAACGATGTGCTGCATGAGACGCCAATCGCCGAATTCGAGGAATCGCTCGCAACGCTGCTGAGCCGGGTGTGCTGTCCAGACCGGGTCGTCGTCATGATGGAAATACCGCTCCCGCCGTTCAGGAGCCAATACGGAGCCGTCCAACGCCGGCTGGCCCATCGGTTCGGGGTGATTCTGATCCCGCGCAGGTTCTTTTCCGATATCCTCGCCGGAAAAGACGCGACTTTGGACGGTTTCCATCTCACGCAAACGGGCCAAGATGAGATGGCCAGGATGATCGGACGGTTTATTTCTGCTGATTTCGCGGCGGTCCGCTGATCACTTCACCTCTGCGCAACCTCGCGGATTTCCACAACCCGCCGCGTCTGTTCCGTCACCTTGAATGGGTCGGCAATCCGGTACCCGACGACCCACGCGATCCGCCCGTCCGCCGCGCACAGCAACGGCACGCGCCCCCGCTGGCGGCGCGGCACTTTCTCATCCACAAAAAAATCGTGCAGCTTCTTTTCGCCGCTCATCCCCAGCGGTTGAAACCGGTCGCCACTTTCCCACGTGCGCACGAACAGATCGCCGCCGAGTGCGTCCGCGTCGAATCGTTCCCCCGCCTCGCCAACGATGAATCGCGCGCCCAACTCGCCGATGATCGTCTCACCCGTCAAACTCAATGGCCAGCGGCCGCGAACGGGCTCCAGCTCGCTCCGCTGTGCTTTCCGGAGCCATTCGTATTCGCGGTACGCCACCAATTCATACGGCAGATCGACCTCCGCGCTCGGCGAATCCCCCAGCGCGGCGTGGCGCACCGCCTCGATTTGATCGAAGCTGAAACTCGGCCCGCTCTCGGGGTCGCCCCCGAGCCAGAACCGCAGCACCCGCCGCTGGATGGCCACCGGACAATTCGCCAGCGCTTTCACATTGACCGAGTCGTTTTGGCAAACCGACATGTAGAATCGTTGCGCGACGTGATGGAGCAGATAGAAATCCTCGTCGCGCAAAATCTCCGCCGTGTTCACGAGTGTCTCACGAATCGCGGGATTGAAGTCGCGCTCCAGCAGCGGCAGCAGCTCGTGGCGGATCCGATTGCGCGTGAAGCGCGTGTCGGCGTTGGACGCGTCCTCGCGGTACTTCAGCCCTTGCGTGGTCAGGTACTCCAGCACCTCGGCCCGACGCACCTTCAACATCGGGCGGATCACCCGCAACGTGCCAAGCTGCCGTTCAGGCCAGATACCCACCAGCCCCGGCACGCCCGCGCCACGCAACAATCGCAGCAGAAATGTTTCCGCCTGATCGTCCGCGGTGTGCGCCAATGCCAGCTTCGTGATCCCTGTTTGCGCGGCGACCTTGGCGAAAAACTCGTGGCGGGCGCGGCGTGCGCCGCCTTCGTCGCTGGGCACTTTTCGCCACTCGATCGTGTTCGGCAACCCGTACTGCGTGGCCAGTGCGCGCACGAATTCCGCATCGGCATCGCTCGCTGGCCCGCGGAGCTGATGATTCAGGTGGCACACGTGGGGACACCAGCCGCATTTCACCAGCACGTCCAGGAGACCGACCGAGTCCGCTCCGCCGGACACGCCGACGAGAAGCGACTCGCCCGGCTCCAGCATCTTCGCCAGCGTGGCCTGAACTTTGGATAGCATAACAACTTCCTGTGTCACCCTGAGCGCAGCGAAGGGTCTCTGTCGTTTGTGAGCACCTTGGAGTCAGAGATTCTTCGCTTCGCTCAGAACGACAGCCTAAGCGGCGCGTATTTCCTTCAATCCGCCCAAGTACGGCACCAGAACATCCGGGATCTTCACGCTGCCGTCCGCCTGCTGATACGTCTCCAGCAGGGCCACGTACAACCGCGCCAGTGCCGTGCCGCTGCCGTTGAGAATATGCACGAACCGGTTTTTGCCGTCCGCGCCCTTGAATCGGATGTTCGCCCGACGCGCCTGAAAATCCTCGCAGTTCGAACAGCTCGACACTTCGAGATAGGCGTTCTGGCCAGGCGCCCACACCTCGATGTCGTACGTCTTTGCGCTGGCAAATCCCATGTCGCCCGTGCAGAGCAGCACCACCCGATAATGCAGCCCGAGCAATTGCAGCACGCGCTCGGCGTTCGCCGTCATCTTCTCCAATTCGTCGTAGCTGGTCTCGGGCTTGACGAACTTGATCATCTCGACCTTGTCGAACTGGTGCACGCGGATCATCCCGCGCGTTTCCTTGCCCGCCGCGCCCGCCTCGCGGCGAAAACACGGCGTGTAGGCGCAGTAATAAATCGGCAACTGGTCCTCGCGCAGAATTTCTTCGCGATGAATGTTCGCCACCGGCACCTCGGCGGTCGGCGCGAGATACATTTCTTCGTCCCGCAACCGATACATGTCTTCCTCAAACTTCGGCAACTGGCCCGTGCCGATCATCGCGTTGCGGTTGATGATGAACGGCGGAAATACTTCCGTGAATCCGTGCTCGCGTGTGTGCAGATCGAGCAGGAAATTGATCAGGCCGCGTTCCAACCGCGCGCCCGCGCCCTTGTACAGAATGAAACCGCTGCCCGAAATCTTTGTCGCCCGCGGAAAATCCAGGATGCCCAGCTTCTCGCCAAGCTCCCAATGCGGCTTCGGCGCAAACGCCAACTTCGGCGCTTCACCCCATTTCCGCACTTCGGGATTGTCCGCGGAATCTCTGCCCACCGCCACGCTCTCGTGCGGCAGGTTCGGAATCATCAGGGCGATGCCTTGCAGCTTGGCGTCCACGCCCGCCACTTCGGCGTCGATCGCGCCAATCCGCTCGCCCACCTGCTTCATCGCCATCATCGGCCCGCTCGCGTCCTGGCCTTTCGATTTCAACGCGCCGATTTCCTTGCTCACCTTGTTGCGCTCGGCCTTGAGGTTGTCACCTTCCGCCAGCAGCTTGCGCCGCTGTTCGTCCAGCGCGGCCATCTCGGCAATGCGCGCTTCGTCGCCCCGCCCGCGCGTGGCGAGCCGCTCGCGCACGAAGTCCGGTTTTTCGCGAATCAGTTTGATGTCGAGCATGGAAACGGATGATACGGTGCTGCGCCCGCCGGAGCAAGCATCCTGCTTGTAGCCGCGAATCGTATTCGCGGTCATTTTGGAGTGCGCCGACTTGTCGGCGCTTTTCTGGGCTGCCACCGAGCGCTACTCACGGCAAAGCTGCGACAAGTCGCAGCACTCCACAAACTACACGCCGGCAATTCGTGACGCAGCCACCAGCGCTTCCGCCAGTTTTTCGGGCTGTTTGCCGCCGGCCTGGGCGAGATCGGGCTTGCCGCCACCGCCACCGCCGCAAATCTTGGCGAGTTCGCCGACGATCTTGCCGGCGTGCTTGCCCTGTTTGACTAATTCCGGCGTCACGTAGCAAATCAATGAGACTTTGCCATCGGCCACACCGCCGAGGATGGCGATGCCGCTGGTCAGTTTGGTCTTCACCACATCGATCACCGCGCGCAACAGGTTCGCATCTGCGCCGGGAACTTCGCCGACCAAAAGCTTGCCTTGCAGCTTGGAAAGTAATTGCTCCGCAATGGCCGGTGCCTGTGATTGCATCGCCGACTGACGCTGCTTCGCCTGCTCTTTCTCCAATTCGCGCGCCTTCGCCTTCTCGGCCTCGGCTTGCTCCTGGCCAAGCTCCTTCTCGATGAATTCCTGGGCGAATTGTCCGCAGGCCGCCTCGATGCGCCGAATCCCGGCCGCGACGGCCGATTCGCGCATGATCTTGAACAAGCCGATCTCGCCCGTGGTCTTCGTGTGGGTCCCGCCGCACAGTTCCATCGAGAAGCCGTCGAGCGCCTTGTCGTGTCCGCCGATCTGCACGATCCGGACGATATCGCCATATTTGTCGCCGAAGAACTGCATGATGTTCGGCTTCCCGCGCACTTCGGAGTACGGCATCTCGAACCAATACACCGCCGCGTTCTCCTTGATCCGCTCGTTCACCAGCTTCTCGATGTCGGCAATCTGCTGGTCGCTCAGTTTCTCCGGCTGATTGAAATCGAATCGCAACCGATCCGGCGCGACCAGTGACCCTTTCTGCCGCGCATCCCGACTCACCACTTCATGCAACGCCCAATGAAACAGATGCGTCACCGTGTGATGCCGCTGGATATTGGAGCGACGTTGCGCTTCAACCACCGCCCAGACTGGCTCCCCCGGTTCCGTCGCACGACCACTTACGAGCTTCGCACGATGCACGAAGATATCGCCTTGTTTCTGTGTATCGAGGACGCTCAAGTTCCCAATCTCCGTCCCGTCCTTCCCCAATATCCGCACTGTGCCTGTGTCGCCAACCTGTCCGCCCATCTCGGCATAAAATGGTGTCTTGTCGAGGATGACATCGAAAGTCTGTTCAGGCCCCGGCGACACTCCCTCAACGACAGCTTCCGATACAAGATTGTCGTACCCGAGAAACTTTGTCGGCTCGATCTGCAGGTTCTCCGTCGCAACCGTCACCACCGACTTCTTTTTGTCGTGGTCCTCTCGCGCGCGCTGCCGCTGTTCTTCCATTAACTTCTCGAAACCAGCGACGTCCACGGGCAATCCGCGCTCGCGTGCCAATAGTTCAGTGAGGTCGAGAGGAAAGCCGTATGTATCGTATAGCTGGAACGCCATGTCACCAGGAAACACCTTAATGCTCTCCGTTTCCTTCAGCACCGTCGTGGTGTTTTCGAACAGCTCAATCCCGCGATCCAACGTCCGGTTAAAGCTCTCCTCCTCCGCCTTGAGGTTGGATTGAATCTTTGCCTTGCTCCGTCGCAATTCCGGGAAGACATCGCCGAAGTTCGCGGCGACGACATCCACGAGCTTGTAGAAGAACGGCTCTTTGAATCCCAGGTTCCGTCCATAGCGCACGGCCCGGCGCAGGATCCGGCGGAGGACGTATCCGCGGCCTTCGTTCGATGGCAGGATTCCATCCGCAATGGCGAAACTCAGGCAGCGGATGTGGTCGGCGATCACGCGGAAAGCGATATCCACGGCAATCTGGTTCGGCGAAGGTCTCCCGACCTCGCCGAATTGTTGCGCGGGGTCAGGAGACCCTCGCACAACCGAGGCGGGCGAGACGCCCGCCCCACTATCGCTCGGCAGTGTGCTCGTGTACTTCTTCCCGCTCAGTTTCTCCAGTTCACGGAAGATCGGACTGAAAACATCCGTTTCGTAATTGGAAATCCGGCGCGTGAAATCCTGGAAGCCGTTCGTGCATTGGATCATCGAGCACACGCGCTCGAAGCCCATGCCGGTGTCGACGTGCTTGGCCGCCAGCGCCGTCAGCGAACCGTCGGGATTGGCGTTGAACTGAATAAATACCAAATTCCAGATCTCGATGCAGCGCGCGTCGCCGGCATTGACGAGTTTGGCGCCGCCATCGCCGTTGGGCGTCAGGTCCATGTGGATCTCGCTGCACGGACCACACGGGCCGGTGTCGCCCATCATCCAGAAATTATCTTTGCGGTTGCCCGGGACAACGTGGTCGTCCGGCAAATACCGCTTCCACAAATCGCGCGCCTCGGTGTCCGCCGGCGTCTTCTCATCGCCCTGGAAATAGGTCGCGTAGAGCCGCTCCTTCGGGAAATGCCAGCGGTCGACGAGAAGTTCCCACGCCCAATCGATGGCTTCTTTCTTGAAATAATCGCCAAAACTCCAGTTGCCGAGCATCTCGAAAAACGTGTGGTGATAGGTGTCCAGCCCGACGTCTTCGAGGTCGTTGTGTTTGCCGCCGGCGCGAATGCACTTCTGCGTGTCCGCCGCGCGCGTCGGTGAACCAGGGATAGCGCCCGGCCACTTGTCCACGTCAGCGGCGCGCTGGGCGAGGAAGATCGGGACAAACTGGTTCATGCCCGCGTTGGTAAACAGCAAATTCGGCGCGTCGGGCAGCAGCGAACTCGACGGCACGATGGTGTGCCGCTTCTCGCGGAAGAAATCCAGAAAACTCTGGCGTATTTGGGCTGAAGTCATATGTACAGCGATAATCTACCGAATTTGTCATTCTGAGCGAAGCGAAACTCGCAGAGGCCGCCTGTCGTCCGGCGGCAAATCTTCCACTGCTTTGGCAGACCCTTCGACAAGCTCAGGGTGACAGCCCTCGGGGGACGGCTCGTGCCCTACTCCGCCGCGCCGATTTTCTTGGGCACGTGGGCGCCGGCGGCGATTTTGGCGCGCACGGCAGCCACGATCGCGTCGAGCATCTGGCCGTTTTCGCGCAGGAAATCCTTCGCTGATTCGCGGCCCTGGCCGATCTGCTGCCCGTCGAATGCGAGCCACGATCCCTTCTTCTCGATCACCTCGAGGTCGGTGGCCACATCAATGACCGAGCCTTCCCGCGCGATGCCGACGTCGTACATGATATCGAACTCGGACTCGGTGAACGGCGGGGCGACCTTGTTCTTCACGACCTTGGCGCGCACATGGCTGCCGACGACCTTGCCCGCGCTGTCCTTGATGACGTTGATGCGGCGCATATCGATGCGGACGCTGGAATAAAACTTCAGGGCGCGCCCGCCGGGGGTGGTCTCGGGATTACCGAACATCACGCCGATCTTCTCGCGAATCTGGTTGGTGAAAATGCACGCCGTCTTGGCTTTGTGGATGACCGAGGTCAGCTTCCGCATCGCCTGGCTCATCAACCGCGCTTGCGCGCCGACCGTCGCATCGCCCATCTGGCCTTCCAACTCCGACCGCGGCACGAGCGCGGCCACGGAATCCACCACGACCACGTCCACGGCGTTGCTGCGGATGAGCGTTTCGGCAATCGTCAGCGCTTCCTCGCCGCTGTCGGGTTGGCTGATGAGCAAATCGTCGAGATTCACGCCGATGCGCTTGGCGTAAGCGGGATCAACCGCGTGCTCGGCATCGACAAACGCCGCCAGACCGCCTCCGCGCTGGGCGTTGGCGATCACGCTGAGCATCAGCGTCGTCTTGCCGCTGCTCTCGGGACCGAACACCTCGGTGATGCGTCCGCGCGGAATGCCGCCGACACCGAGCGCGAGGTCGAGCGCAAACGCGCCGGTCGAGATCACGGGAATATCGGTGCGCGCCGTTTCGTCGCCGAGGCGCATGATTGAGCCGCTCCCGTATTGCTTTTCAATGGCAGCGAGCGCGGCCTGCAGATTCTTGTCCTTCAACGCGCCCGCTTTGGCGGCTGCGGCGTCCTTGTCCTTAGGGTCAGTTTTTGGCGGCATCGCGAGTCTCCTTTTGGTTCGGCGCTCCCAGCGTGTGCGACGAAAGCTTTGTGTAAATCGATCCGTCGGGATGAAGCTGGCTCTCGAATAGATGGATAACCTCTACGCGCAACGTCCCGAACGCAGCATTTTTAAGGGAATCAATCGCCTTTGTCAACGCGGCGTCCGCGCGCGGGATTTTGATGCGGCCGAGCGTCAAATGGGCCGAGAAATCGCGGTGCTCGGGCTCAAATCCCAGCGGCTCCATCGCCTGTTGCACCGAGCGCGCAAGCGTCTTCAATTTGCCCTCGGCATCATCGCATCCGACCCACAGGACGCGCGGCCGCGATTCGTTGGGAAACACGCCTGCGCCATGTGCTGCGATGTCGAAAGGTTGATGCTCCTCCGCTACGAGTTGCAGCGCGGTCTTGACCGGTTCAACGGTCTCCTCTCCGATGTACCCGAGGAATTGCAGCGTGAGATGGAGGTTGGCGATCTTCGTCCAGGAAATCTTCACGCCGACGTGCGCCCGTTTCAGCCGCGCCTGCCCCTCTTCGATGGCCGCCCGCACCTCCTCCGGAATGTCGATGGCAATAAACGCGCGGATCATGACAGCATCATTACCAAACGACACCGGCGGTGCAAACCTGATTGACGACCAAAGTGCGGCTCGATAACCTTTTGCCCGCGACCATGAAACGACATGCCAACTGGCTCGCATGGTTTATGCAAGGCGTGCTGGGACTGTTCGTTGGGGCGCTAGCGGGCTTCGTCGTCGTAACGGGCAGGCACGGCTCTTCCCTAGTTGATGACAATCTGATCCTGCCGTTCATGGTTGGCGGGGCGCTTGTGGGCGCTGGCCTGGCGTCACGATATGGCGACGGACTATGGTTCAGTGATAACTACTGCGAGATACCGCCCGACGAGCCGGAGCAAAGCAATTTAAGCGACATCCTTTCTTGGTGCCTTGTCGCCGCCGGGGTAGCAACGTGCGTTGTGACGATTCTCAGACAGTTCCGGGTTTTGTAGTCAGCTCGCGCCGCACGGCGTCCAGCGCGTACTGGGAGACGAAGAATTTGAAGGTTTCGCGGTCGAAGGTCAAGATGTGGCGACGGACATCGGTGCGCTCGGGTGTGGCGAAGCCGATATAGACCAGGCCGACCGGCTTGTCCGGCGTGCCGCCGGTCGGGCCGGCGATGCCCGTGGTGCTGATACCGAAATCCGTTTTGCTTCGCGTACGAGCGCCCTCGGCCATTTCGCGGGCGACTTCCTCGCTGACCGCGCCGTGGGCTTTCAGTGTTTCCTCGCGCACACCCAGCAGGCGCATCTTCGATTCATTCGAATACGTGACGCAGCCGTTGATAAACACGTCGCTGGATCCGCTGACATTGGTGATGCGGTTGGAGATGATTCCACCGGTGCAGGACTCGGCGACGGCGATGGTCTTGTGCGCGGCGGCCAGCATTTTGACCACGACTTCTTCGAGGCGGTCGCCTTCAATGCCGTAAATGTTATCGCCGAGAGCGGTGCGGATTCGTTTCTCGGCCTCGTCCGCGGTTGATTTGAGATGCGTGATGATCCGCACTTCGACCTCGCCCGTCTTCGCGCTGTAGCCGAGTTCGATGTCTGGCAAATCCGCCAGCACGGGCGCGACTTTTTCTTCCACGATGGACTCGGCCAGGCCGACCACTTTGAACGTGCGGCAATCGAACCGCGCCTGCGTGCCAAAATGTTTCTCCAACACGGGCAAGACATACTCCTCGAACATCGGTTTGAGTTCGCGGGGCGGACCGGGCAGCAGGAGCACCAGCCGGCCGTCGTGATCCAGCGCCAGACCGGGCGCCGTGCCGTTGCGATTGGGCAGCACCTGCGCGCCGACCGGCACCAGCGCCTGAACGTAGATCGAGTCGGGCAGTTGAATCCGGCGTTTGCGGATGCGCTCCGTGATCGCCGCGGCCACGGCCTCGTCGCGAACCAGCTTCCGCCCGACCAATTCGGCCACGACATCGCGCGTGAAATCGTCGGACGTGGGGCCGAGTCCGCCCGTGATCAGGAGCACATCACTGCGCCCCAAGGCTTCCTCGACGGCGGCGCGCATTTCCGCCCGGTCATCGGCGACGGTGACCTGGCGGTCGAGGCGCAGGCCGATGCTCGCGAGTTGGCGGGCGATGTAGCTCAGGTGCGTGTTGACGGTGAAGCCGAGTACCAGCTCGCTGCCCGTGTTGATGAGTTCGACCCTCACGACGCCGAGCCTAGCCAAGGGTGCGGGCAAAGTCAAACGAGGCGCCCCGGCGGCAGTGTAGCGGGCACGTTTTTGTGGCAATCCGGTGGGTTTGACGTGTGGGCGCGATTGTTGTCTCGCCCATGCGTCTTTGCGGCCCGTTGAAAAAGGTTGTGGCGGCGTTTCTGCGAAACGCCGAGGTACGTTCTTCCTAAGATTTCGGCGGCTCACAGAGCTGCGGCTACACCGAGCCGAGTTCCTTAACGGGGATTTCGGCGGCTCACAGAGCTCCGATAAGGAATCGCGAGCAGGCCGCGGCTACACCAGCGCCGAGTTCTTTAACAGGCTGTTTGCGGAAAATGGGGTGGTTTGTGTGCGGAAAAGATCGTCGCATTTGGCCCAAATTGATGGGTTTGCGAAAAAAAGCTTCCAAACCTCCCAAACCTTCGAAAGCGCGCTCACGCTCTTTATGAGGGTGTGAGAGGATTGGGGGGAATGACGACAAACACGGGCGGTGATGAGAGTGTAAGCGGTTCGGATCGGCAGGCGAGCCGCCTACCCTACAAACCGGCGGGTGCTGTGCGGAAGAGGGACTATGTGGCGGTGCTGCCGGAGCCGGTTCGGTTGGCGATCAATTGCAGGTTGCGGGACGGGTGGCGGCACGAGGCAATCGCCGAATGGCTGCTGAGTCAGACCGCGGATCGGGACATTCCGGAGCTCGGGCTCCAGAAGGGCGACTGTTACGCCGCGCTGTGGTTGCGCCGGGCGCTTGCGCCGGAGGTGACCCGGGACAATTGTCGGACGGTGATCTCGCGGTGGTCGCACGGTTGATACAGAATGTGGCTGGCGGGACAGCCGGAAATGTCCGTGCCGCCGCGCTCCCCGCGGGCCATCAGGCTGGCGTTTCGGGCGCTGGCGGAAGAGATCCAGGACAATCACAAAGCCATGAACCTGCTGGCGAGGCTGCGCCGGGCCGTTCGTAAGGCCATCCAGAGCCGGAGTGAAGAGTAGGCGGTCGGGCGGACGTCGAGGAGAGCGCGGGCCGGGTCATTTGCTCGGGAGAAGTTCCTTGGGGAAATTGACGGGGCGATAGGTCGGGTCGCTGATCGTGCCGCCGACCTTGTATTCGAGGATTTTGGCGAGGGGCCACGTGAGCAGGCCAACCCCGGGCCACGATTTCAGGAACTGCGCCTGCACGCGAAAGTCCATCTTGCCGTCGAACCCGAGTTGTCCCCAACTCCTGGCGGTGAACACCCCGGCGGAGACCTGCATGTCATCGGTGGAGACGGCCCGATTGGCGATTGCAAACGAGGCCGTGGCCCTGGTCGCCTTCGTGTTTCCCAAGACCTGCGAGAAAATCCCGAAGACCGGCGCCTGCCAGAGGACGCCGTCGCTGACCGAAAGTTCGCCGCGGCCGGTGAGCGCTTCCATATCCGCGCCGCGGCCATTGATCGTCGCCTTTCCGGTCAACAACCCGGTCACGGTGCTCGGGCGACCGTGCGCCGCGCTCAACACGCCGTTCACATCCGCGCTGTCGACGGAAAAGTCAAAGGCATATGTGGGATCGGCCCTGGAGAAGGTGAAGTCCGCGTGGCCGAGGAGTTTTCCGCCATAGAAATCCGCGTCAAAATTGTTGATCTGCAGCGAATTGTTGGTGAACACGAGGTCCGCCTGCGCGCGCGTGGCGGTGAACTTCCAGTAGGCGAAGCCCTCGTTGGTGACGGTGGCCGACCACGCGGTGCCGTAGGGATTGTCGAAATCGACCAGGCCCCGGGCGCTGGCCTCGGTGCGCGGGCCGAATCGGTAGGGCCGCATGATCCGGGCGGCCGGTTCGCCGAGCAGACCCGCCATGTCCGAAACGTTGGCCGTGGCCGTGATGTTGAAGCTGACCCGATGCGCGTTGAAGTCGGCGAAAATCGTTCCCCGCGCATCGCCCTCGCGCCGACGCAACACCAGATCCTGCGTGTCCAACTGACTCTTCTTCAGATGCAGTCGCGCCGACGCCGCTTCCAAGCCGACGCCGCGATAGCTGCAGCGGTCCGCGGTGACCTGCGCGTCGTAGGCCAGGGCGTCCGGGTCGACAAAATCCCCGCTGACACTCGCGACGATATGCGGCGGCGTCTGGAACCAGGCCGGCTCGACGATCTCGCGCACTTTCCCGCTCATCAGCGGGAGCAGCCGGGTGGGATCGACCGTGCTGTCGAACTCGTAGGTGAAATCGCTGCTCTCGATGTTGTACTCGCCGTGACCGGTCGCCCGCCCCTCGGGAGTCACCACTTCGACGTCGTTCAAGCGGACCTGGGGACCTCGATCCTCGTAGGCGAATTTGATCGAGCGGAATTCGACTCCCTTGAACGTGATGTCCGGCGCTTCCACCGTGCCGGTCAACACGGGCAGGCTGCCCGTATCGGGGCCGAGCCGATAATGCGCGGTGATTGTGGGGTTCTTCTCGACGCGAAGATCGCGAAGGATCGGCTTGGCGTTCTCAATGAACAACGGAATGATCGTCGCCGGATCGGTGGTGCTCGAGAACGAGAGATCGAACTGGCCCATGGCGACATCGTAGCGTCCCTGGACGGAAACGTCCCCGCCGTAGAGGGTCGCGTCGCAGTGGCGGACGACAATCGCTCCCTCGCGCATTTCGACGTCGACGGCGACGGAGTCGACAAGCAGATCGTGATATTGAAGGTGCTCGCCATGAAACCGCGCCACCACCTGGCTCGCCAAGGGCTGGCTCAAATCGATATTGAAATTGAGATTCAGGTCGGGAGGCGTCGTCACCTGGATGCGATTCAGCTCGCGCACCGCCTTGGTAAGGAAGAGAAACTGGCCTTGACTGGCGGGTGGCGGCGGGGCTGGCGGGGCCGGCGGGACGGACGGGGCCGGCGTCGGTGACGGCGCCGCGCCGTGCAGGATGTATCCGGACACGTTCAACCGAATGCCGCAGTAGACTCCGGTCAGCCCGTCCACGTGGACCGAGCCATCATCGGCCAACTTGAAGGTGGCATACGCGCCGGAGGCGGTGAATTTGGCCGGACCATTCTCGTCGGGAGGTGTCGGCACGGCGATCACGGCATTGGCGATATGGATGCCTCGGATCGGGTTTTGCTTGTGGATCAGCCGCCGCAGATTGAACCGCAGTTCCAGTTCATCGATTTGCGCCAGCGGTTGTTTCGGGGCCCGCGCATCGGCGAACGAGGCGTCAGTGGCCACGATCCCGCGAAACAGATCCAGTCGGATGGAGCCGAACTGCGCCTCGTAGCCGGCTTTACGGAGCTCGGCCACCAGCGCGTCCTTCAGAAAACCGGGAAACCCGTAAAAATGCAGGTAGCCAAGCGACAGCGCGGACAACACCACCAGCACGATTACGAAACGAACGAAGAGACGGAACAGAACTTTCACTGACCGGATTCTTATGCCCGCCGACACAGCCCGTCAACGTGATTTCCCCGAAATTGTCGCCCGCGACAGCCCGTCGGCAGCTCGCGTCGTCAATTGGACGACGGCGATTTCGGTGGAGGATTCGTTGGAGAAGAAAGCGGCGAGACCGCGTCCGTTGGCGGAGGAGCGGATGCGGACGGGGCGTTGGTCGTTGACGCCGTCGCCGGAGCGGGATTGGTCGGCGTGACCACGTCTTTCATCAACGTGTTGGCGCCGCTGGCAGAAATCGCCAGCACCAGGGGCGGATTGCTCCACAACGCAAAGCGGCTGTCCGAGCCGCGTGGCTTGCCCAAGGACAGCGATTGGGTTTTGTCACGCGCCGTAGCGGTGATCGTCGCCGCCGGCTGATCGAGTCCGTACTCGGTCAGATTGTCCCGGCCCTCGCGGATGAATTCCTCGGCACGAAGGGCACCCCACTCATCCAGGAGGTGCTGCAGGGCGTCGTCGTCGAGCACGCCCTGCGCCGGCTCGACGAGCTTCCACTTCTTGTCTGCGCCACGCTCCACCACCGTCTTCCCGGTCTTTGCCTCGATGGTCAGCCGTGTAATCGCCTCGGGAGCCACGTCCGTGAGACGGTGGGAACGCAAGGCCAGGTAGTTTGCGGGCAGCCACGAGATGATATCGGGATCCACGCCGTAGACGAATGGCTCATCGGCGCGTTTCACGAACCGCACCGTATTCGACGGATCGGACGAACCGACGAGCAACTGGGTAATCGTGTTGGTTCCCGCGCCGAGCAGGCTGATCGTGGCCATCGGAGCGGCCAATCCGTACTTGTCCAAATCCGTGGCGACATCGGCGGCGAACTGTTTGGCCGTCAATCCGCCGAGATGGCTCAACAATTGTTCCACCGCCGCCGGCTCCGCGGCTGCGGCCACGGGGACCGCAATACTCCACGCTGAATTGGTCTGCGAGAGAGCGATCCTGTCTGTTCCGTGCAGCAATTCAATGCCGTGGACGTCGCTGTCCGCAAACGCCAGTATCTGGGCATCGCGCAAATCGTTGGCTTGGACCGCGAATTTTTGCGCCACGCTTGACGGCACGGTGTAAACCGAATCCGCGCTCTTGAGTTTCGCGTAGACCTTGGCGGCGTCGTTGGTCAATGGGTGGCCGAGCACCAGCGTCTTGCCCGATTCTCCAGTCCAGACGGTGATCTCCCGCTCCGGTTCGTCCAGGTGATACGCGCGCGCGCCCTGCGGATCTTCGCTGACAAAATCCGTCACCCGCAGCTCGTTCAGGTCGGCGAGCAATTCGCTCACCTTCCGCTGGTCCGCCCGCGCGGCCAGCGGTCGCGTCAACGTCCAGCGCGGCTCCGCGTTCGTCGCGGCACTGGATTTTGCCAGCTCGATCACGCGGTCGGCGCTCTTGATCTCGAGGCGCGTAGCGGACGCGGGCAGAAAATCGATGACGGTGCGGTCGCGCAAGTCGTCCAGGGTGGGATTCAAACGGTCGTAGATCGACCGGGGAGCGATGTAGACATCCGGATGGTTCTCCAACCGGACGTACACGGCGTCCTTCGTCGGCGTCTCGTTGCCGACGAGCAGCACCAAGGGTCGTTTGCCGCCCTGCAACGTGACGCGAATCCGTGGGGGCTGCAGCCCAAAGCCGGCCGGGATTTCGCCTCTCAACTCTTTGGCGGTCAGCGTGCGGTTACGCTCGGCGAATTCCAGTTCGTCAAGAATCGAGCTGACGGTGCTGTAATTGGCCCGCACATCCAGCGGCTGCCTGATCTGCCATTGGTCGCCGATCTTCTCTACCGCATAGACCCGATTGGTCAACTCGATCGTGAGCCCGCGGATGTCTTTCGACTGGAAATCGAGCACGCGGCGGCTCTTCCCCTGCGCTTCGTCGGTGGAGGTGCCGCGATAATGGTCCAGCGCGACCAGCCCGCCGCACACCAGGGCGATCAATACCAGGATTCGAGTGGTTCGCGGTTTCATGTTCGGACGCTCGTCATCGGCCGTGCTGGCAATCGCTGGCCGCGGTCATTTCCGTCGCCCCAACCAGACCATCAGCCCCACCACCGCGACCGCCAGCGGCATCGCGCCCATCACGAGGACGTACACCGCCGTCTGCTGGTTCGGAGACATATCGAGGCGAAATTCCTGGGGCGTCTTGGGGCCGACCGCGACCAACTGTTCCCGCTGCAGCAACCAGTTCAACGAATTCATGAAGAAATCCAGGTTGCCGCCGGAAAGATCACCATTGTTGTTGTCCACGAATCGCGACGTGCCCGTGACGACCAGGCGTGTGACGCCAATGTCGACATTCACGCCTTGCGGCTTGCTGGATTCCACCGCGACCGCCAGAGGCAACGGCCCGGCGATGTCGGTCGCGGGATTGAACGAGGCGTGCTCCGCTTCCGGGTTTGTCTCGCCCCAATATCCCGCGCCTGTTTTCACCAGTTCCGTCACCAGCGGCTGGCCGCCGGTCCCGGTCTCGGCCGACTGCGGGAGACGACGAACCGAGCGCGTGTAAGGGAATTCCGTGTTCGTGTCGGCGAGCCTCGCGGTGATCGGGTGGGGCGCGTAGTCGGTGCCCACGGCGGTAACATTGATCAGTTCGGTCCCGAGCAAGACGCCGGCCTTGCTGATCGCCAGATCCTCATCGACCTGCACGCCCCAGCGCCGCAACAACGCTTCCAGACCGGTCTGCGTCTGGGGATCAAGCAGGATAAACAACCGGCCCTTGTTCTTCAGGTGGCGGTCCAGCGCCTCCAATTCCATTTGCGAAAACGGCTTGCGCGGCCCGGCGATCACGATGGCGCCGGCGTCGGTCGGCAGCGCCTGTTTCTCCTGCAGGTTCCATTTATCGACCGTGATGTTGTCCTGCTTGATGTAGCGGGCGATCTCGGAATAACCGTTGGCCTGGTCGAAATTTTCCGGGTCGCGCTCGCCGTGGCCGGTCAGGAAATACACCTTGGGCGGGGCCTCTTCCGTCACGGTCTGGATGGCCGCCAGAAACAACCCCTCGGCCTTGAAGGCCTTGATGCGCGGTTCGTCCTGCATCTCCGGGCCGCGGTCGAGGTCGACCATTTCGTCCAGGCGGATGTATTTGTGGCGGACGCCGTTGGCGAAGATAACCACGTCCGGCGAATCCAGGTTGTACTGCCTTACGAGTTGCTGGGCGCGAAGCAGGTCGCGCTCGGGGTCAACGTATTCCACGCGCAACTTGCCCTTGCCGTAATACTGGAATTCCTTGAGCAGGTTGCGCACGTCATCGAGAACCTTCTGCACGTATTCCTGGCGGCCCGACTCGGGCAGGAACACCACCACGTCGATGGGCTCTTTCAAGCTGCCGATGAGCTGCTTGGTTTTGTCGGACAACTTGTAGTATCCCGATTGCGTCCAGTCGAAGCGCAGATAATGCCGCGACGCCAGCCAGTCGGCCATGACCACCAGCGCCAGCACGGCGAGGACTTGCACGAGCACATTCACCCCGATGACCAGACGTCGATGGCGGAGCGTCGGGGGCCGGGAATCGGGTTGGGGAGAGTCGCCAGCCACCGTCGTCATCTCCATTTCCTCGATTCCACGACGCGCGTGGTGATAAACAACGCCAGTACCGTGCCGCCCAGATACAGGACCAGCGGGCGCACATCGACGATGCCGCGCTCGAAGTCTTCCATTTGATCGAACGCCGAGAGCGAGTGGAACACCTTGCCCAGCGGCCCGGTGGGGACGAGGTACGTCAGCCAGTTCAAGACGATCAGCATCAGGAACACCAGCGCGAAGGACATCAACGCGGCGGCGACCTGGCTCTTGGTCATGGAGGACGCCAACAGCCCGACCGCGATAAAGAACTGTCCGATGACAAGCACGCCGACGTAGCCGCTACAGATCGGTCCCAGGTCCAGCATCGCGATGCCGCCCGAGAAATGCCGCAAGATCAGCACGTAGAAGCCCGTCAGCGCCCACATCATCGTGTACAGTACGACCGCGCCGAGATACTTCGCCAGCACGACCTCGAAATCCGTCACGGGCGCGGTCATCAACATCTCCAGCGTGCCCGCGCGTTTTTCCTCCGCCAGCAGCCGCATCGTGATCATCGGGACGACCACCAGCGACGGCAGCCAGAACATGCTGAACAGAATCTTCATCGCGGTCATCTGGGTCGGCCCGCTGTTGAGGTAGCGGACGACCACGGCAAACGTCACGCCCATGACCAGCAGGAAAAACATCAACGCCACGTATCCCACCACGGAGGCGAAATAGGCGTTCAACTCGCGGCGCAATAATGGCAGCACGTTCGTCATCGCCGCACGCTCCCATTCCCATCACCTTGATCCTCTCCCCGTAAACGGGGAGAGGAAACCGTGGAGCGGTAGACGCGCGGCAGCGATTCCCCTCTCCCTTTCCAAGGGAGAGGGTCAGGGTGAGGGTTCATCGCGAGGCATCGTCTCATCGCCGCACGCTCCGGCGCTGTTCGCGCCGCTCCTCCTCGGCCTCGTCTTCTTCGCGCGTGATCTGCACGAAGATGTCCTCCAATGTCGTCCGCGACCGCATCAATTCCCGCAACGTCCATCCGTTGCTGACCACGGCCTGATAGATCTTCTCCCGTGGGTCCACGCCCGGCTTGGGCGTCAACGTGACCCGTACCCAGCCATCTTCGAGTTGCTTCGCCTGGACGGATTCCACGCCGTCCACCGCGCGGAGTTTGGCCTGCACCTCGGAGCCCGGCCCGCGGATCTCCACCTCGATCAGGCCGCCCGCGTTCAGCGTTTTCGTCAGGTTCTCCGGCGCGTCCGATGCGAGGATGCGGCCGTGGTGAATGATGATGACGCGGTTGCACGTCATTTCCACTTCGGGCAGGATGTGTGTCGACAATAAAATCGTGTGGCGTTTGCCGAGGTCCTTGATGAGCTGGCGGACCTGGCGAATCTGCACGGGATCGAGGCCGATGGTTGGTTCGTCCAGAATCAGCAGATCGGGCTCGGCCAAGAGGGCGTCCGCCAGGCCGACTCGTTGACGATAGCCCTTGGAAAGTTGGCCGATGATGCGGTGGGACACGTCCTTGATGCCCGTCAATTCCATGACTTCAGGGATCCGCTCGGCGCGTTCGGCGCGGGGCAATTTCTTCAGCTTGGCGCGGAACTTCAGGTACTCGCTGACGCGCATGTCCGTGTACAACGGATTGTTCTCGGGCATGTAGCCGACCCGCTCGCGCACTTCCAGCGAGTTCTCGAAGACATCCAGCCCCGCGACTTGAGCGCGCCCCGCCGATGCCGGGATGAACCCCGTCAGGATGCGCATCGTGGTGCTCTTGCCAGCGCCATTCGGGCCGAGGAACCCGACGATCTCCCCGCGCTGCACTTCAAACGACACGCCATTGAGCGCGGTCACGCCCGCATAGCGCTTCGTCAGGTCCTCCACTTTGATCATCGGTTGCATGACAGTACCAGAGCCCACTCGACACCTTTGTCGCCACTTCCTCCTTTATGTTGTCCATCGGGAAGGTGCCGGTGTTTCTAGCACAAGGGCATAGACATTGGCAAGAGGCGGAATGTTCAACGGGCAATCACGTTGGGCGGCATTTCCCGGTGGACTTGCCGTCGGATTGTGCAAGAATCGACCCATGTGCACCGGGATTGAGGCTTACGGATATTGCGCGCCATGAACGCTACAACATCGCTCTTTCTCCTCTTCATGATGATGCTCGTCGGAGCTCTGGGACTACTGGCAATCGTTGTCGCTTTCTGGGTGCGTCCGGCGCGGCAGTCACGCGTGGGGCTCGTGGTCGCCGTGTCACCGCCATTGGTCATGCTCGCCTCATTTTACTCGTTGGCGATTCATATGTATCGCAGTCTCGGAGCGTGGCCCAACTACATCGGCGAGCGCGGCTTCTCGGCATCACTGATTCTTCATGCGCAAATTGCCACCGGCTACTTCGGTGTCTTGCTGTTGGCCACCATTATTGTCTGGCCCATTGTCTTTTTGGTTTGCCTGATCGTCCGGCGCTGGCGGGGTTGCGTCTACTACCTGGGCGTCTATGCGTTTTCGTACTGTGTGTCCCTTGCTCTCATGTTGCTGGCGCCCTCGGCCTATTGGGTTTGGTGGTGGGACTGAGAAGGTCGCCGCTGGATTCAAGAACGCTCGCCCAGTCCGCCCACATCAGGGCTGTGTCTGCCCAGGGTTCTCCACCCGGACAACTGCGGGGCAGTTACCGCCCGGGACCGGTCAGTTCTTCACTTCTTCGCCGCGGGGCCAGATCGACTGCGGGAACTGCCAGATCTTGATGGTGCCATCGGCGCTGGCGCTGGCGACGTGTCGGCCGCTGGGGCTCACCGCCACGCTCGTCACGGCGCCCGCGTGCCCCTCAAACGAGCGGGTCTCCGCTTTGGTGGCCACGTCCCAGATCTTGACCGTTCCGTCGTCGCTGCCGCTGACGGCGAACCGTCCGTCGCGCGTGAAGGCCACGCTGCGCACCGTTTGGGTGTGGCCTTTGAACTGCGCAAGCTCGCGACCATTGGCCAGATTCCAGACATGAATCAGCTTGTCCTTGCCGCCGCTGAGGGCCAATTGTCCGTCGGGGCTGAACGCGACGCAGGTGACCGCGGCAAATCCTGCCTGCAACGTGCGTGTCGCCTGTTGCGCCGACGCGTCCCACAGTTTCAGGGAATCGTCCTCGCTGCCGCTCAGGAATGAATTGCCGGTCGGACTGAACGCCACGCTGGTCACCCGCCAGCCGTGTCCGGCCAGCGAGTTCACCAGTTGCAGTCGGGGCACGCTCCAGAGCTTTACCCGGTTATCGTCCACGGCGGTAACGACGAATTTCCCATCCGGGCTGAACGCGACGGCGGCGATTTTCCAGCCGAGGCCGTCGGTCGCGCGCAATTCGCGTCCCGAGGCGATGTCCCAAAGCCGCAACGTGCCATCGTTGCTCCCGCTCACCGCCATCGTTGCATCCGGACTGAACGCCACGCTGGTGACGGCGGCTTTGTGGCCGGTGTAGGTGCGCACTTCGCGGCCCGTGCCTGCTTCCCACAGCTTCAGCGTGCCATCCTCGCCACCACTGAGAACGTAGGAACCATCCGGGCTGTACGCGATGCTGGTCACCGCGCCCTTGTGCCCTGTCAGCGTGCGGATTTCGCCGCCGTACTCCGCGGAAACCTGGTCGAGCAATTTTTTCGTCCGCGTCTGGTTCGGGATCAGGTCGTCGACGCGGTTGGCCAGTTGCCGCGCGTTGTCGTACTCCTTTTGCTTCAGCGCGTGCTCGGCTCCGGCCAAGAGCGGCGCGGCCTCTTCCCAATCGATCTCGTTCATCAACGCGCGCGAGCGGGTGCAACGGGCGATGGCGCGGGCCTGGTCGATTTTGCCGTCGTGAACCATCTGCATCGTAGCCGCAGTCAACTCCCGCAGCACGCCCGGCTGGGCGACGAGCAGATCAAGGGCGTGCTTGCCGCCCATGTCGTCAGGACCCAGCGGCAGCTTGTGATCGCGGACCTGCGCCGCGTCGCCAACCCAGAGGCGGTTTCCCTGCTGGGCGACGACGTAATGCGGGACGCCCAGTTGTTTGACGAGCAGCCGGCCATTGGCCTTGGTCTTCGCCACGACCGCGTCGGCGGGACCGGTCAACGTGTCGAAGAAATCGGCATAGGCGGCTTCGGAAAGGCTGTTGGTGATCTCCTGGTTCAGCGCCAGCGTTCCCAGCGCCTTGGCGACCGCGGCTTCGTCGACGATCTTGACGGGGACGCCCGCGCCCGGACCATCCGGGGATTTCAAGGTGATTTCGACCGGCCCGCCGAATTCGTCGACTTTCGGTTGGGCGCAGCCGAAGAGGCACAGGACTGCAACAAGGAACACCCATCGCCTGAAATGCTGACTCATCCGGCACATATGAAGCAGCGGATGTGCCAGATGAGGGACGCTAACGTGCTTTTAGCGAGACGTTTCCGATTTCCTGCACGGTGAGATCGCCCTGCCCTTCCGTGACGATGACCGACATGTTGACCCGGTCGCCCGGTTCGACATCGCTGAGTTGTTCGGCCAGCCGATCCATGGAATCGATCGGTTCGCCCCCGACCTGCGCGATCACGATCCGCGGGAAGAACCCCGCCCGCTCCCCCGGGCTGCCGCGCTCCACCGCGGACACAAGCAGCCCATGCACGCCCGAGACGCCCGCCGCCCGGGCCAATGCCGGTGTCAGCGGTTGCACCTCGAGGCCGAACCTTTGGAGCATCAGATCGCGCGCCGAGAGTTTGGGGAGGCTCGCGAGCGTCACCGAATACAATACCTCCTGGCCACCGCGTTCCACACCGAACCGCACGACGTCGCCCGCCGCCTCGTGGATGAGCATCCTCTCCAGGCGCAGCACGTCGCGGTAGCGCTGTCCGTCAACCGACACGATCTTGTCGCCTTTGAGCGCGCCGGCTTTCGCCGCGGGACTGTCCGGTTTCACGTCGGCGATGACGATCCCTCTGGAGGCGAGCTGGAACCGCAACCCGAGCCAGACGTGCGAGCGTTTCTCTGGCGAAAACCAGGCGGCGAGCAGGTTGGCGACGCGGGAGGCGGGGATGGCGAAGCCGATGCCCTGCGCCTGGGACAGGATGGCCATGTTGATGCCGACGAGCTGGCCGCGAAGATCGATCAGCGGGCCGCCGGAATTGCCGGGGTTGATCGCCGCATCCGTCTGCAGGACATCGGTGAACTGCGGGTCATCGAGCGGCCAACTGCGGTTCTTGGCGCTGATGACCCCGCGGGTGACGGTATGATCAAAACCGAACGGGTTGCCGATGGCCACGACCGTCTCGCCGAGAAGCGTCTGGCCTTCGCCGATTTCCACGGCCTTGAGCGGCTTCGTCGGCTGAATCTTGAGCAGCGCGAGGTCGTTCTTCTCATCGCCGCTGACGTACTGGGCATCGAACTTCGTCCCATCGGTGAGTACGACCGTGATTTTGCTGGCGGGACGGACGACATGCCAGTTCGTGACGATCCAGCCGTCCTCATCGACGATCACGCCCGAGCCGAGGCTTTGGACGCCTTCGGAGCGGGGCAGCGGTGGTAACCCGAAAAATTGGCGGTAGAAATCGGCGAACGGATCGTTGAAGCGGCGCTGGACGACCCGCTCGGTGCTGATATTGACCACGGCGGGGATGACCTTTTGGACGGCCATGACGATCGGGTCGCGGGCCACGTCGACGGAGGTTTCGTCGTTGGGGGTTGCGGCAGTGGCGGCAACGGTCAGGGACAGAAGCAGGGTGGTAACCATCGAAAAACGTGTTCGCATTTTCATGCGAGTGAAAGTATATTCCAGCGTGGACGGGCGAGGCAAGCCATGGCACTGACGCGGTACAGCGAACTGCGCAACGAACTGATGCGCCGCAGTTTTCCGAACATTTATGCGCCCGTCGTCCTGCGCGACGCCGACAGCAATTACGTTCCCATCCCGATCAGCGAACGGCTCGTGCAATGCATCTGGTACGACCAGCGGCTGAACGCCGACGGGTTGCACACGACCGATGGCCGACGCGTGCGGGTGGTGACGCCGGGCTGGTGGAACCTGGAGGCGGGCCCGGATTTTCGGCATGCCACGGTGCAGATCGGCGACGAACCCGAGCACACCGGCGACATCGAGATTCATCTGCGCTCGGAGGATTGGAGCCATCACGGCCACGAACGCGACCACCGGTTCGACGACGTCATCCTGCACGTCGTGCTGTGGGAAGCGCGCAGCCAGCACATTCCGCGGACGCGGGCCGGGCAGATCATCCCGCAGATCGTCGTCCAGCATCAGTTGGATTGTCCGCTGGAACAACTTTACGACGAGCTCGACCTGGATTCGTATCCCCACAACGTCGGCAACCATCACGGCCAATGCACGCATGCGTTGCAGGAGATGGACGGCGCGTCGCTGACGGCGCTGCTCGACGCGGCAGGCGAAGAACGGTTTGCGGCGAAGGCGCGGCGGTTCCTGCGCTGGATTCACCGGGCGGGCGCGGAGCAGGCGTTCTACGAGGGCTGGATGGAAGCGCTGGGATACAAGGCGAACAAGATGGCGTTTCGCGCGCTGGCCCAGCGCGTGCCGCTGGCCGAGATCGGCGAGCGACGGCCTCAGCTCGGGCCGATTCTGTTCGGCGTGGCGAATTTTTTGCCGACGGGCGCGCCGCCATCGCGGAACGGGGCCGATGCCGCGTACATGAAACGGCTGTGGAACGCGTGGTGGAAACTGCGGCCATATTTTGCGGAGCGCATTCTGCCCGGCAGCGCGTGGCGATTTCACGGCGTCCGCCCGGCGAATCATCCGCATCGGCGGCTCGGCGCGGCGGTGGCGCTGTTGAAGAAGCACCCGCGGTTGATGGAGAACGTGGTCGGCGCGGTCGAGAGCGGCGGCGATCCGCTGACGTTTTTCGTCGAGATTGGCGACGAGTACTGGAGCCGGCACGTGACGTTGGGCGGCAAGACGCAGTCACAGGCCAGCGAGCTGATCGGGCTGAGTCGGGCGGAGGAGATCGTGGCCAACATTGTATTGCCGTTTGCCGCGGCGTACGCGGAGAATATTCGCGACGCCAAATTGCACGAGGCGGCGAAGGCGGCGTATGCGCGGTTGCCGGCCGCGTCGTCGAACAACATTTTGCGGCTGGCGGCCACTCAGTTGTTCGACAGCTCGGTGCTGGCGCGGCGGTGCGTCAAGACGACGCGGCATCAGCAGGGCCTCATGCAAATCTTCCACGATTTCTGCGTCAACGATAAATCCGGTTGCCACCACTGCCAGTTCCCCGATCTGGTGCGCCGCTGGGCGACAGTACCAGAAGTGGAGTGTGGAGCGTAGCGCATCGGAACGTGGGAGCGTTCGCCGCACAGTCACGAAGATCGCGAAGAAGGGCGAGGGCGAAGAGCCGAGGGCGGAAACTTTCGAGGGGCTGAATTGCCACATGTCAGGGGTTGGTCGCTGACGGTGGGCGCGATAAGGATTTGCCCCCAGGTGGGAATGGCTTGCCGGATGTGCTGCTCAACGGTATACACTCGGGGCGATAAGTTACTGCGGGGAGAACGATGGCAACGACCGTGACGATTCTCGACGAAGCGACGGCGGGTGGGAAGACAGGCGAATTCCGGGTGGAACTCGCCAGCTCGCGAGTCACCGTTCGGGAACTGATTCGCAGTCGCGTCGAGCAGGAGGTTCGGCAGTACAACCAGTCCACACCGGGCTGCTTTCGCGGGCTCGTCCAGCCCCGTGAGGCCGAGGTCACCTTGAACGGCTACAAGCTGCGCAAGCAGCGGCAGATCGATGCGGAGGACCAGGTCGCCCGGGCGGTTGAGGCATTTGAGAATCACCGTATCCTCGTTCTCGTGGATGACCGGCAGGTGGACAATTTGGACGAGGGCATCGACGTCAACCCGGAAACCACCGTGTCGTTCGTAAAGCTGGTGCCGTTGGTCGGCGGCTGAATCGCCGGGGTCGGTGCGCATGGGCCTGCGCGACTTTTTTCGGTCGGGACCCGAATCCGTCGGACCGGACGGATTCCCGATTCATTCGGGCGACCCTCTTCGTGCGGCACATCTCCTGATCAACGGATACCTTGCGCAAGGCTGCGATCCGCAACGCTACCTCACAATCAAGCCGGCGGACTGTGACGGTGGTCGAGCCATCCTGGAAGCAGATGAACCGCTCCGGCTTTCGGTTGTTCGGGCAACGCTGTCACGATTGGAATGGTCGCAGGGAAACATGCGGCAGTGGCGGTACCTTGCCGCGCACAAGGAGCTGCTGAAGCATCTACTCCGTTCCGGTTTGCGCTTTCGCGAAGAAGATATTGTGCTGATTGTCGAGGCATTGTCACGAACCCGGGTCCACCAGTATGACTGGCCAACGGGGAGCATTGTGAGGGTTTGTCAGGAATATGTCTCGGAGAACGGCTTGTCGCCGCGCGTGCGCCATGCGCTGATCGGTCTCCAATCGCGCCTGGCGAAATTGCATACGGCTGAGAACCGGAGACGGAGCACGTCGATTGATTTGTTGCTGGGGAACACGCACCTTGCCGACCTGGAGCCCGGAGACAACTGGGCGGACGCGGCCCGGTCGGATTTCGAAAAAATGGATGTGGCCACACGTCGGGCGTGGGTCAAGTTGGTGACACATGCGCTCAGCGCCAATTCAACGAAGCCCACGAAGAAGTGGCTGGCCGGGGCCAACGTGGTCCTGGCCGAGACCGGCGCAGAGGAATTCAAGCGGCGGGTGTTGGCATGGTTTCCCCTCGTCGCCGAGACAAGTGAGCGGGAGCGCAGTTATCATGGCTGGGGGCCGCGGCAGCCGTTATTGGATCGTAACTCCTCGGTCTTGAAAGGGTTGATCTGGTTGTGCGTATTGATCGGTGATGATTCGGTGGCGCAGGCGGTCGGCGATGTGGCGGTCGGGTGTTTCAAGAAAATCCCCGGATTTGGCCCGCGTTCGCCCAAAGTGGGCAATGCCTGCGTGACGGCGTTGAGTTTGATGGAGGGGATGGCACCGGTGGCCCAGCTCAGCCGGTTGCAGATGAAGGTCAAGTCCCGCGTGGCGCAGAACCTGATCGGCAAAGCGCTCGACGAGGCGGCCCGTCGTGCCGGGCTTTCCCGAGGAGACCTGGAGGAGCTTTCGGTGCCGACCTATGGGCTCGACGAGAACTCATGCCTGCGGGAGGAAATCGGCGGCGTTACGGCGGAGCTGCAAATTGTGGGCAGTCATGATGTCACAGTTCGATGGATTAAGAGCGACGGGAAGTCGCAAGCCTCGGTTCCAGCGGAAGTGAAGCGTGATTTTCCCGATGACCTCAAGCAACTTCAGCGGACGTGTCGGGACATGGAGAAGATGTTACCGGCGCAACAGGCGCGCCTGGAGCGATTGTTGTTGCGCCAGCGGACGTGGAGGCTGGAGACGTGGATGGAGCGGTACCTGAATCACCCGTTGTTGGCAAACATGGCGCGGCGGCTGATCTGGTCGTTCCAATACGGCGAGCGGCGATCACAGGCCATCTGGCGTGACGGCAAGCTGGTGGATTCGCACGGTTGGCCGTTGGATTGGCTGACTCCGGATGTGGAGGTGCGGCTCTGGCATCCGGTTGGTTTCGACGCCGGCACGGTCTTGTCCTGGCGAAATTGGCTGGCGGAACATGAAGTCACGCAGCCATTCAAGCAGGCGCATCGCGAGATTTATCTGCTGACCGATGCCGAGATTGCGACGGCCACCTATTCCAATCGGTTTGCCGGGCATATTCTGCGGCAGCATCAATTCTCCGCGCTGTGCCTGCAGCGTGGTTGGAAATACCATCTGCAGGGCAACTTTGATTCTCACAATGTGCCCACGCTCGAGTTACCGCAATACGATGCGCGGGTCGAATTCTGGGTGGAGTCGATCGCGACTGAAGGTGCCACATCGGACACGGGAATCTTCCTGTACGTCTCAACCGACCAGGTGCGGTTCTGCAACTCGGGAGGCGAGAGCCAGAGCTTGACGGAGGTGCCGGCGATTCTGTTCACCGAGGTCATGCGGGACGTGGACCTGTTTGTTGGGGTGTGTAGCATCGGCAACGATCCCAACTGGCAGGACCGCGGCGATATCGGCCAGTACGGGAATTACTGGCGCGCGTATTCATTCGGCGAGTTGTCGGCATCCGCCGCGACGCGCCGCGAGGTGCTGCAGCAGCTCATTCCACGACTGAAGATCGCGGACCGATGTTCCTTCGTGGACAAGTTTCTCGTCGTGCGCGGCGACTTGCGCACGTACAAGATTCATCTTGGCAGCGGCAACATTCTCATGGAACCGAACGACCAGTACCTGTGCATCGTGCTGGATCGAAAGCCGCCGAAAGAGAGGGCGGGAAAGGTGTTTTTGCCGTTCGAAGGCGACGCGCTGCTGTCGGTGATTTTAAGCAAGGCGTTCCTCCTTGCCGCGGATGCGGAGATCAAAGATCGGACGATCCTGAGTCAGATTCAGGGTAGATGATCCGAGAAATTGGCGACGGGGCAAGTCGGCGGGCGGAGGTGGCTTGAGGATGCTAATGGTGAATGGTTGACGGTTAATGGGGAATCCGCCAGAGGCGGACAAGTGGGGAATTGAGGGGCGAGATGTTACGATGATCGGATGTGAGAACGGAGCCGTGTGGAACGCATCGGCAAATGTATCAATGTTGAGACCTGACCCCAATTCTCCTCATTAAATGTGCTGAGGACTGACCCCTTTACCGGAGACGAGGATCGACTGTTTTGCCTGATTTTGCTAGAAGCCAAAATCTTGCTTGACCGGAGGATTGCAGTGTCTGTAGATTTCGCTGCGGCGAGGGTGATGTAAGCTAAGACGCTTGTCGTCCTGTTTTGGGTTCGAGTTGGCGCGAAAGTGGATTCGAACCATAGTTCCGTGATCAGGGGCGTGTCTGCTACCGAACGCCTTCCGAAGCCCTGTTGGCTCTCACCTGACCCAAGCCCGCAACGAGTGCGCCCTCAGCGGCTCGCTACCCTGTTATCCGTCCACGCAATTCAATGGCGAATTCCTAAGCGACGAGACGCCTGTAGCATGCCCACCGATTGCGCTGTCTCAATTCACGCCAATTCGCACCATGAGGATGAAAGGTGTTTCCAAAACTTTCGCAAAGCACCGGCGAGGGTGCCGTCACCACACTCAACCCAAGCCACAACAAAAAAGAGAACGCTATGAACATTCGTCCGTTGTATACCGCAGTCGCGACCGAGGGATGCGCGCTTTGCCGATTTCTTTTCCTGTTGGTGATTGGTTGTTTGCTTACCTGTCCTGCTAGGGCCGCCTATGTTTTCACAACAGTAGACGACCCGTCAGGCGTCGATGGTTCAGCCCTGCACGCGATCGATGGGAACAACATCGTCGGGGGGTATTATGACTATAGCACCCCCAGTGTTATGCATGGGTTTCTATTCAACGGTAGCACCTACACCACACTCGACGACCCGTTAGGTTTGGGCGGAACAGTGCCGCAAGGCATCTTTGGGAACAACGTTGTGGGGACATATTATGTACCTATTAGTACCTGCACAATATAGTGACAATGGGCGGGGCTTCTGCTACGGTGAGGGGCATGGCATTTCCCAAAGGACAGCGACGTGATTTCCCGAAACTTCAAGCCCGCCGACTGCGGGCACTCC